>Ga0214542_1002581_pt1 | contig 37411 bp, 16 predicted proteins | sample CNSS1metaG_FD_160096 | JGI IMG/M metagenome (GOLD analysis project Ga0214542, IMG submission 160096) | Root nodule microbial communities from cowpea collected in UCLA plant growth center, Los Angeles, California, USA - CNSS1 | ecosystem: Host-associated > Plants > Roots > Nodule | place: USA...
TTTCTAACCCTTCAGTGTATAGCACAACAGAAAAATGCTCTTCGAGGTATGTTTGTTTCAGAAGCATGGACAACTAGTAAACATGCTAGTAAGACTGAAGGTAAACAAGTAGTGAGCATTGTTTTATTTGATGTTAGATTTTGGAAATCTATGCAATATTGCCTGAAGTGTGTCACTCCACTTGTAAAAATACTAAGGCTTGTGGATGGAGACTCAAAACCTGCGATGTCATATATTTATGAAGCTATGGATAGAGCTAAAGAGCAAATAGCTGCAAATTTCAAGAATGAAGAATCTCGTTATAAAAAGGTATGGAAAATAATTGATACTCGTTGGAATTTGCAGTTACATATACCTCTTCATGTTGCTGCTTACTACCTTAATCCTAAGTAAGTAACTAACACTATACTTTCTTAATGTGATTTTATAACGGAGTATTTTGTGATTCCTTGATTTGTGAAGTGTATTTTTAGTTGAATTTCGTTTGTTGTGATTCCTTATTGTATTATTATTAAATTTTTATAGGTTGTTGATGAATCATGGCTGGAAAGAGTAGAAAAGAGAAAGTTGTAGAAGAGGAACGAGTGAGTGTGTTGAATTGATGTTTTGCATGCAAAATTTTAAATTGTGATATAAATAGTTAATAATACAATGTCTTTTTTTGTTTTTAATGAAAGGTACTATTAATTAATTTTGTGGACACAAAATATATTGTTCAAATGAATAATTTGTTGACGGATGCACACCGTTCACGAATTGGAGAGACACCTTTCAAATGGTGTTTGGAGTTGGAGAGATCTTTAGATATTTGTACTCCTTTAATTCAGCAAATGGTTCGTCGATGGGATTCATGTGAACAATCTTTTCGTATCTGACAGCGTCTTGTCCCCTTTGGTGTTGTTGATATATGTATGAGCTTGGGTTTGAGTGTAGTTAAGGAGGAGGTTGAGTTTGATGGTTATGATTGTGGTTGTGTTGGTTAACTTTTTAGTGGTGAAAGTATAACAATGAAAGTTATTGTTAAACTAATTAGTTCTACAATAGGCATTGAGCAGGATGATGTTGATAATGTTTGTTGGATGTATATATTGTTGTGTTTTGTTGTCTTGTACTTTCCAAGAAATTCAAAATTTGTGTGTAACATGTCATTTAGGATATTAGACAATCTTGATACTTTGGTGAACTATAATGGGGTGGGGCAGTTCATAAATTTTTGGTTAATGGACTGAGTCGTGCTCATTTGATGGATTCCAAGCAAAAAAATCAACATAACATAACCTTACATGGATGCGTTGTGGTGTTAGAGGTAATATGTTTTAATGCATTGTTTATTTATGATGTTTAGTAATTGTTGTTGTGTTCTGATTTGATTCATTTGTGTTATGTTGTAGATTTGGGCGTTTGAGCGACTTGGATTAGGCGGGCCTAATAGGGAAATTATTTTCCCAAGAATTTTGCGATTGCCAAGTTTGAAGTTAAGGACAACTAACATTGAGAGGCTTTTGATTAAACCGAAGGTAATGAATTTTGTCATTTAAAATTTTTGATTTGGTTATATTCATTATTTTGACATCATTTGTTATGTTTTAATTATATTTTTAAATTGTTTTGTAGATTATTTGGGATTGGGCATTAATGGTTGAATGTAGATCAAATCCAATTGTTTGGGCTGCACTGAATATTGATGGTGAAGCAATCAATGAAGATGAAGACGATAGTGGTGAATCTAATTTTGAGGAGGCTTGCATGAAGAAAGTCAAAATGAATGAAATGGAACTAATTGCCATGAAGAAAGAGCTGAAGATGTTGTAGAATGAAGTATTCTTACGTTGTAAATGGTCGTCCCAAATTCGGCACATATCAATAAAATTACACACAACATAGTCAAAAACCAACAAACTAACTTTCTAACATCCAACAACACAACTGCAGTTCGCATTTTGTACCCACCCAAACTTAACTGTCGAAACTCTTCTTCTTCAAAAGCATTCGCACATTTGAACCATTTTTGCTTACAAAAACTCGTTCACATTTTTAATTAACAATCCACAACAACATTTAGGATTGAGAGAGCATCGATTTGGGGAACAAGAACACATAAAAATGACATTTCATTTGGGGAACAAGAACATACGACAATAGGGTTTCATTTGAGGAAGAACAACACAAAAATACGGGAAATCGGCCGAGGAAGAAAAACATACCAAATTAGCCTTTGATTTGGAGAAGAACAACACAAAAATTAGGGTTTGCAATTGTGGAGGAAGTTGCAACAGCGATTGGCAACGTTGTTCGATAGAGATAACAGCCACAAAGTCCGCCTCTGTTTTCCTTTCTCAAAATCGCACTATTCACTTATTTTTTTTCTGTTTTCTATGCGAATGTCTGACCTACAAACCATTCTTAATCTTACTTTCTTTTCTTATTTAACAAAACATTAAAATATTCTATGCCACGTAAGCAAATAAAAAAAATCAAATAAAGGGATCACTCTATCGTTTTCCGGTTGAGAAAGAGAATAATATTAAGTGTTTAGCAAATAAGGTATATATCTATCAAGAATAACCCTTTAGTCTTGTCTACACATTTTTCAAGGCAACAATAGTTTTGCAAGACAAAGTCTCCTGTCATATCGAGAAACATGGTTGTGTTCCCAAGTCCCCACCTGAAAAAGTTTCGCAATTTCAAGGTAAAGTTAAAAACCCATCGACTGTGTCTATTTCATCTTCACTTGCGAGACCTGCAACTACGAATTTGAGTTTGAGCAAGAAGAGTTCTCCAAAGAGATGGGTTCGATCTTTCTCTCCTCCTAGAGTGGCAGCGAGATTATTAGCTTCAAGATTGGCAGCCAGATTTGTTTCAGCGTTGAAGAGCAAGAAAAATGCATCGCAAAGTGGTGGAATAGTAAATGGAGTGAATCAACGACCAGCAGCAACTGTGAAATTCCCTCCTCCAAAAATTTGAAAATTCATATTATATGTTTCAGTTTAGCAGTTCTATGATGACAGTTTTATCTCGAACGTCATTAACTTTTTTAAGAATAAAGACTTCTAACTTCAAAAATAATGATACTTTGTGATGTTTTGATCCTTTTCTAAATATTTGTTCCCTAAAAAGAGTCTGTTAACGTAAGCTCATGGTTAACCGAATTAATATACAAACTAGTATTTTATTTATTACTGGCTAAAAACATGACATTTTACCCAAATAATTTATAGATCAGATTGGCTGGGAAAAATGTTTTTTGTTATATACTTTATAATGGATAAAATAATATTTCTTTCATATTATGTTGGTAATGAATTAGTTTGGTATTTTTCTATTTAGTAGAAATTTTACAATTAAGAGAGAAAGAAAGAAGAATGTAATGAATGTGAGTCCCTTTTTCTGTCCCAAAAAGGGCTGGGCCTGGCCTTTCGTAGGCCCAAGGTCAGCCCCTCTGAAGGACCCCAATACCCTGTCAGCCCCTCACAATCTCACTTTACCTTTGTTTCAGAAAAATAAGTTTTCCTCTTATCTCTCTTTACGAAAGCAGAAGCTCTGCTAAGGCATAGAGAAACTTCATCTTCGAGCTAGCTCAGTTGTTCTCCTCTGGTAAGTTACTCCTCGGATCTGTAGTGGCCTTTTTCCTTCTCCTTTTTCTAGTAGGGTGCTTTGTTGCATCTAAGGTTCTTTCTCTTACTCGTTATGGGTCTTGGGGTTTCTGTTTCAGCTCTACTCCAGCTCTGGGAGTTGTGGTGCTTCTTAGTTTCGGACCTGTTTGCGTTAGTTGCTCTCAATACAGGTAAGGAAAGCTAGGTTTTCAAGTTCTAAATTTATTTTTGTATGCTTGCGAGTTATTATGGGTTTTGGTTGCTTGAATGGTATTTTAATCATGTGTAAATGGCTGCCTTATATTCTGGATGTTGCTCTATGTCATTTCTGCCTTGCATGGGTGGAACAGTGGGGGAGAACTAATATTCTCGCCCAGGCGAGCTCGTCTCGCCTAGGCGAGAATACCAGCAGCTCGCTTAGGGTTCTACCTCGAGCACTCGCCCAGGCGAGGGGCTGCGTTTTGAGCGACAGGCCAGCTCGCTCAGGAGAGACAGCCTCGCCTAAGCGAGGGATCGTGAAACTTTCCAAGACCCACTGTTGTAGGCTCGCCTAAGTGAGAGCCCGTCGCCTGAGCAAGACAACTTCTCTCGTCTGGGCGACGACTCCTAGCTTGAGCGAGGCTGCTACAGCGGGTGGCTTCAATTCTGTTGTTCTCTTTGTTTGATGGGTGAATTGTGTGATTTATTTACTTACCCTTTTTTTTCAAAACCTAAAGCATGTGAATATATATGGTTGCTTGAATCTTATGAACTAAAAGTTGGTATGTTGGCATGAGTAACACATGGATTTTGGTTGGTTGGTTGAGAACTTACATGAGAATTGGATGTATGAAATAAAGGTGGTGGTTGTGTTATAAGAGACATGAATTTGGTGTGTGATAGGCGTAATTCCATGAATCTCGTGGAGAGACCCCATGGTGGTGTGTAGTGTATATGTTAAGATATGGATTCAAGTAAGGACCGCATCCCGAAACTCTAATGGGTCAGTGAGTCTCAGGTAGAGCAAACTAACCCAAGTGATGAGAATGGCGGGAGGCCCTAGTCTCTGGCAGGATAATGGCCTTAGACGTTTAAAGGCTAACCTTGTGTGTGGTAGGGTGAAACCCATTGGCAATGGCTCTGCAGAGCAGTAGAGGCCACCACAAGCGCAAGCGTCCAGTAAATCCGATCTTAGCATATGTATTCAGATAATTGAGTCATAGGGTCCTGCTTGTTTGCTATAACATGATTCTATGTGCCTACTGTGTTGCATGCTTGGACTGTTTAAGTACTTATCTGTTATACCATGATAAAAATTATATTACACTAGCTTACCCTTGCATTTCTGTTTATGTTCCTGTTATGTTTTCTTTTTTGCGAATGATCACCCTTGGTGGGAGCAGATGGGGGAAATCCTGGGAGTAGGCCTGGTGGTAGGAGTGGTGCAGCTTAGGGGATCAGTATGTGTGACTCTCAGGAGCAGTTATGTGTCCCTAGTGCCTTTTTGTAATTTCATACTCTAAAGGAGCATCGTCTTCTGTAAAACTGTTAGCTTTCCTTTGCTTTTGTTATGGCATGGTGGTATACCCAAGTTTGCTTTCACAGTATATACTCTTGGATGACTGTAATAGTTACCTTTCTTATATTCTATGTTCATTCTAATTGCTTCTCATTATTATAACTATATGTGATGATTTATTTTAGTAGATTCTACCCTGTTTTAAATGGGATGTCACAATGAATGTTAATTTTTGGGAAGATAATGATATTAAGGTGTAGAAAGTATTATTATATAAATATAAATTATTGTATGACTAGATACATTAATGACAAAACTCTATCTAATTTTTTCGAGTTTTATGTCAACTTGTATTGCCGAGTTAACCTTTGTCTAATCTAAATCTACTATTGTTGGCCAACACTTAAACTTTCAGCAAGGTGCATTTAATTAAACAAGCAGCACATATTGTATCAGTCAGAATATGAAGTTAAGTAGACCGATATTTGTTGGTTATGTAATATGTGATTTTGTGAAATGTATTACTCTTCTCCGTTCTTCTTTGTGACACATGTACGCCGGAAATATTAAAATGATAAGTAATTTATTACCTTTTCTCTTTAACAGATGGGATCCAATTTCTTATACCGCGTCACCTCTCATGCGTTCCTGATTAACCTTTCCAGAATACATTTTTTATATTCTAAAAAGTCCATTCCGAAATACATGAGAAGTATCAGAAGAAAATTATGGAATTAAAGAAAACTTTAACCTCTATGTGCCTCACCTATACCAGAAAACAATGAGAAAAAAAATTACACGCAAAAGGTGTAAGGCCAGATTGACTGTTCAAGTCCAATAACCAACTAACTAGTTCGCTTCTCTAACAAAATAATTATGTTCTATTCTATAGAAGTTGACTATTCTGAATAATAGTTCTACTTCTATCCATGACAAGTTTCCTATCATCAATAGTTAATTTCGTACTGTAGGAGCAAAATCAGATCACAAATTATCATTGAAAACCAATTAGCGGGGGAAAAGATAGACAAGTGGCAACAGATTCATAGGCAATCTTGTGCCACATAGTTCTGATTATTTCTATTTTCATAATACAAAAAGGGCATAAAGTTGACGGCCATGCATCTCTAAAACCCCAAAGAAAAGTAAAAAATTTCAAGTAAAGCATGCATAAAAAGCTTTACATGGCACAACAATACGACAAAGATTAGCATGTGAACTTTTTTATAAGGCAAAAAGGACCTATTGGATATATAACATTAACGACCCCAGGAAAACTGCAATAACACGTGTTTGCAATCTCAGTAGTTAACGCAGTATGAACGCTCTAACGAGTTTCTTATTTGCTAGGAGAAGCAAATCTTGTTCGTTCCCTCTGCCGATGTATAGCTCGATCCTTTGGAGAAGATGTCTTTCCGCCCATGCCAGCCTGACGCATCATTTCTGCAATATTTGTCCAAATCAACTTGTAAATTAATGAATCATACCAAATTCAGCTAACATATTATGTTTCAATTATCTTAAGAATAAAGTAAGAAGGGAGTTTTAGAAAGAATGTGAGAGAGTCGCTAGCATTCTCTGCTCATGAGAAAGAATGTGAAAGACAATGACAACTTTGAATTCTCTGCTCATGTCTCTTGCTTACATAAAGAGTCAAATTGAGTAAGAGTTGTAAATTATAAACTTAATCCTTAACATTAGCATCATGGTCAATTTGGTATCGGGTATTACAAGGAAAACGATTTTTTTTTAATTGTAATAACTATCAATTAATTTGATTCTTGAAATTGACAGTCAATTTGGTTCCTTCATTATCAAATTTCATAGCATCATTGCTCAATTTGATCCCTGATATTACAAAAAAGGAGACTTTATTGACTGTAATAAATAACTATCAATTAATTTGACTGTTGAAATTGGTCAATTTGGTTCCTTTATTATCAAACTAGTCAATTTGGTTCCAAATTAGTCAATCTAGTACCAAAATTCGGCAATTCCGTCTACTGGATACTTATCAATTAATTTGATTATTGAAATTAAAGCATCAAATTGGTCAATTTGGTTCCTTAAATTATCACAGTAGTCAATTTAGTACCTATATTTGACAATTATCGCCAATTTGATACTTCAGTTTAACTAAATCAATTGACTTAGTACTAGATATTAGGTATAAAATTAAATTGACTAAATATGTACTAATCTTAAGGATCAAATTAACTAATACAGCCAAACTTAATGACGGTTGCAAAATCAGGAATTATAGAAACTTGTTAGTTATTTTAGTAAAATGATTTCGAACCTCGCTTTCTCTCGAGCTCCTGGTCAAGCTCTTCTTTCCATTTTCTCTGTCTCTCCGAAAAGCTTAGACTGCAAGTACAACATACAGTGCTTAAATTACTTTATATTTCTGATTCAAGCTTAGAAAAGCAAAGCAAGGCAAAAACAAACAAACCTTGGGCTACTAGGCTGCTGCTGAGAGTCAACTATCACTCCTTTCCATTCGTTAAGGGGAGATGCTGGAATATCGTGAGAAGTATGGTTATTTACATGGCCAACAGTTGATGAGGACTGGCCATTACTTCCAGGACTTCCAGTATTATCGATGGCTTTAGATGGTGTACTGATTGGTACTCGATTAGGTGATCTGCTTTTTGGAGGTAATTTCAAAAATTTTCGAGAAGCAGTATCATCACTTGTACTGTCAACATTGGGAGAAGAGGATGTATTTAAACTGTTGTAAAACTCTTCATATAAAGGTGTCTGTAGTTTTTTCAGTTCAAGAGCCTGTCATAAATGTATGGTCAACATTATGGCACAACAGTTAGTAGACAAAAAAATTGATGAATTTACAGCGGAATGACAAACTTGATTTCAACATAAAGCAATACCTTCTCATCCAAAAAGGCTTTGATTTTTGACTCTGTGAGTTCATCATCTTCCTCTGAAAGAGATGGAACACCTGGAAAGGAAAAATCTGGCTGCCCCTTATCATCCCCTGACTGATCAGGTGGCATGTAACTTTCATCTGTGACAAAATTGACCTCTCGATTTTCCAGTTCTGAATTTGCATCAAATTTACACCCCCAATCATCAGAGGGATCAGACATTGGGTTGAAACTCTACATGAAATAAAATGTGCCTGAGAAGTCATAAATTTCATATTTAAATAAAACAATAAGGACCTACAATCACCTCAATATCAGTTGACATCAGTGATTTGTATTTAACATCATTATGCGAGAACTCTTCTTTGTCGTCAATCACACACATATCGTCATCATCATTGCTCATTCCCCACAATTGTTTATTTCCAGAGTCCAGAGGATTTACTGTTGAAGAGCAAAGGCTACATAAATTACAAAAAAATTGCTAAATAAAACCATATTGCCGTTCACTAGCATCAAGAAAAATATAATATTGAAAATATAGCTCCATTATATCTTCCACGTAAATAACTACCAAATCTTACAAGTCCTTGAAGGAAATATTCAACACTTACATGGATTCATCATTTGGGGCACATGATGGTGAAGCTATAAAATTTTCCTGTCAGAAGTGAAAGCGATTTTTCTTAAAATTGGTTTGTAAAAGATGCAACAGCAATCCAAATATCACATCAATTTTACATACCGTGACATTAGATGACAGACTAAGAGAATTCATATGTTCACCAGTTACAAAGGGATGCTGCAGTCAGTTACAAACTTGAAAAAATTGTTAGGGAGAGCTGAAATATTTCATGCAAAACACTATTAACAGCAACAATAAGAATAAAAAAGTACAGTCTTCTACCAATCAATGGCCAGCATTCCTAAAATGGCTACACAAAAAATATTATACACTTCAGATGCGCAGTCTAAAAGAGAAATGCTTAAAGAATCACCTGCAGCAGTTCTGATGCTGATGACCTCAAAACCGGTTCCCTACAAAAGGATTATAAATTTAAATGATTTTTGTAATCTGATAAACTAACTTTGAAAAGAAAGCATACAAGGCATATATTCTCTCTTTTAACCACAATGCACATATTGAATGTTAAGTCACTTTTAATATAGAAATGTGCTGATGGATCTTTCTCCCCAAACCCCCTTCGCACCCCGCTCCACCCACCAAACAAATAAAAACTCAATAATGCTTAGTTGATCAATCTTCTATCATATACTTTAAGACAAGTATTAATCACAAAGAAACACACTAAAACTAGGAATCTGTAATGCAAGAAAAGCATATGAAACCTACTTCTGCAAACATTTTAGCAGAAAATCTTTTGCTGCAGCCGATAGATGATCAGGGATTGGTGGATGAGACTTAGTTGTCCCTATATGGAAGAGAGCAGCAACCTGAAAGTTTTTTCTTTTATTAGATTCACAGAGCACCTTAAGCATAATTCCAGGATTAATAATGAGATACCTCTTGTTGGTATTGCTGACTCCAGGGAGGCTTTCCAGTGGCCATCTCAATCACAGTACAACCCACACTCCATATGTCAGCAGAGCTGAAATGAAAACATTTTTATTTAGCATCAAATGAAACACCATTTCGAAAAGATATATTATACACTTGCACAAAACAACTAACAAAATAAAATTCAAAAAATACACCAAGAACAGTATATAAGAATCTCCTAGTAGAATTTCAAAGGTAGATCTGTGACCTTGAATTTGTAAGTGCCATTCATCTAAAACATACAACTATTTCTACAAGACACGACAACTGAGACAACCAGTTATGACTCTGCTTCAAATTGCTTAGGACTAGAAACTTTAAAAGCATATTTAGCCTATGTATCTTGCTGAAAATTCCTGCCACTAACTTCTTCAATATCTCAAGCAAAGATTCATATTTCTAACAGAAACCATTATTGTATATTTAAGGCAGGAAGTTGTAATACAACTCCATATACACAGAATGGTACACCTGGAATCATAAACAGTCAGTCACAACTACGACAGCAAGTGATATCTGACCAGAAGAAACTTCCAGTTTCTCAATCACGTTAAAAGCATCCTAATAACAGAATAACAAGTTAAAATATGTCTACAGAGTTAATGTCCTTACAAGCTATGCCCAGTCTGAAGAATAACTTCTGGAGCCATCCAATATGGAGTACCCTTCATAGATTTGGCCCCGGAAATGGTTGCCTAGATAAAAAAAAAAAAAAAAAAAAAAAACAAAAAAAAAAAAAAAAAAAAAAAAAAAACTGCTTAAACAAATGTTCAAACAGAAGAAGCCTCACAAAGGTAAAACAATATAAATAATAGTAGAGCAACAGATAAGACTGAGATTACCAGCTCAACGACCTGTTTGGATGCCCCAAAGTCTGCAAGTTTTATGCACCCTTTATTATCTACCAAAATATTGGCCCCCTGAAATTAATTACAACTTGAACATCAGCCACTAGATAAGAACCAAGATAACATGAGTATCAGTGAAATATAATTCACCTTAATGTCTCTATGCATGATTCCATTTTTGTGCAAGTACTCGAGTCCAAGTAGTAGCTGCTTCGTGTAGGTTCTTATTACCTGTTGAATGAATTAGTTGAATTGATTTACCTTATAAAAAATAAAATTAAAAAAATTAAAAATAAAGTATAGCAGCTCAGTAACTAAAACTTACAGCCTCAGGGAAAGCACCAAACTTCCCCAACAGCGATGATATGGATCCACCAGGAACAAACTCCAAGAGAATATTTAGGGTGTCCTCTTCTCTGACCGTACCCAAATATCTCTGCAGCATAAAGATATAGTCAGTCAAGAAATAGTCGTCTGAACTAATTTTGCCTAAAGTGTCTTTCATCCATTGAATATCATACTCACAACAATGTTTGGATGTGAAAGGTCTTTAAGTAATTTAACTTCTTCTTCTAGCTCTTTTATATGAGCCTGTCAGTAGTATGTCAAAACATTAATCAAAGAACCGCATAAGGAAAGACTATATATAACAAATAAAATAGTAATGCCTTTAGAGAAAAGGAAATTGTAACAGCTAACAGCAAAAAGGAAAATTCAGATGAAAAAATATATGTAATGCCTTTAGTGAAAAAAAAAAAATTGTAACAACTAACCGAAAAGGAAAGATCAAACATCTATAAGTTACAGCGATCCGGTTTAACATTTAGAACTGTATAAACAACTAACAAACGTCTATAATATGCAAGTTACAACAATTGACTGGCAACAAATGGCTTAGTCGATGAAATCAGAAGTAGTTGGGAATGGGATTTGATCAGACAACAAACCTGTGCCTTCTCCTTCGAAGCACTACTCGCCGCAATCAAAACCTAAAAACCAGACAAGAAAACGAAATCAATTTAAGCGATAAAGCTATAAACGCAGTAATTTCAAATTATTGAGGATCGCAATGACAGACTCGCCTAACAAAGCCAATTCCGATAAAGAATCATGCGAAAAAGAATAAACAAGCAGATGCTAAGAACTGAACTCCAAAAAATAAAACTATTCTAAAAGAAGATAAAACTAGAAAGCATAAATTAACGATGAAGTCAACAACGAACAAAGCACGGAGAAAGTAATTGACCTGTTTAACCGCCAGAAGCTCTCCGGAATCGATATTCATTCCAACGTAGACTTGGCCAAAGGCACCGCAACCGATCAACTCGCCTTTCCGCCATCGGATCGGAGGCGCAGCGTCCTCAGGAATAGACGGCGACGGCGGCGAAGGTTTGGAGAAGACTCTGGAAGTTCGTATACAATAACTGATCTTATCGACGAGGCTTCCTCCAACTCCGAGCGAGGTCTCGTCGCTCTCCGGCGAACCGCGGAATACCAGTGATCTGCGAACTGATCCGAAGATGTCTTGCATTTGCGATCTTTCTCGCGTTCTCCGTGAGAGTGAGAGTGAGAGATTGAAGAGCGATGCGTGTGTGCGAGAGACGTTGCGTCGGCAACAACAGAACTGAACTATACAAATACAAAGGAGAGAATAGAGGGAAAAGGGAAAGCGGACAACAACTTCAAATTTTGGGTGATTTTGGAATATAATAAAACTAATGTTTGGGGCTGTTTTGCTAATTTTTCAGTTTTTTTGGACTTGTTGCTTAATGTGAAACAAACACTTCAATTTCCTTTTCAGCTTTCACCGCTTTTCACGTACACCAAGTCCACCCTTGTTGAACTCATGATTATTGACTTGACTCTCTAATTTTAGAATTTTACTGCTTCAAGTTGTTTTCTTGTTCCTCTTTCGAATTCACCCGTAGCATAGAAATATGCTTTAACAGAAATAAATGAATAATATTATTTCACTCAGAAATATTAGTGGCCTGTTTACACAGATAATCAAACTAAGTTTGAAATTATAGCTAAACACAATATTATTTAATTGTGTGAGCAACTTATTTAAAAACGCCAATAATCACTCTCTTTTAATTGATAATAAATTTGTGTAAGGAAAAGGCCCAAATGCAGGAGCAATTGAATATAATTTTGGCAGATAGGTGATTGAATTTGAAAGCCTAAAGTTTTCATGCCATCATTAGTTATAAGCATCAAAGAGGCCAATGACCTCCATTCCAATTTTATAAAATTTCTTTCTTTAAAAAATTATCATAATTCTCTCTATTCTCTTTAGGTTTGATACAATTTCTCATATTTTCTCCGTAAAGGATAAATAGAGTTTCGATACTTTCAATTGCTTGAGTCTTTAATTGATATCGAGGTTGGAAGTAGAAATTTATGAATTTAATAATTTGTTAAAGCTTTGAATAAATTAGTATCTTAGTTTTGTTTGGATTTTGCACTTAAATCATAGGCAACCAATTAGAGTTAGATTTGTGAGTTAGAAACAAATTATTGATGTTTATAAATAAAAAGTAATTGTATAATAGTGTTTGTATCTTGTTGAAAATGTTGTAAGCTTTTGGATTGATTTTATGCATTGTAAAGTGGTTATAATTTTTTTTTCAAATCTCTGTTTCTAGTTTATTTTTGTTGAAGTGGGAGATTTAAAATATGTTGAAGTGTATAATAGTGATTAAATATGTGTTTACTTTGAGGATGTGAGTTATGTTTTTAAGATGTGAAGGTGGTTGGCTTATTGATACTTTCGTCAATATAAACTAATGTTTACATTAATATTAATTAATGTTATTTATATCACTTTTGTGTATATATGGATAACTTCGATCATCTTGATATGTGAAAAGTGTGACTTCCTATGTAATAACATAAATTGGTAATAAAGAAATTCAATCAAACAACAAATATTTTATTCCATTAGTAATATTTTTGAGATATTTTTTAATATATACGTAGATGTTGAATTACCAATGAAGTTCATCAATAAAACAAAATTTATCAACAAATTTTAAAATTTTAATTACCAATCCAAATATAATGGAAAAGTTCTACTTACTAGGTCATCACAAGATTAATAAAAATCTAAGTATGGTAAATTATAAATCGTACATTCTTCAATAATGAATTCATATCACAAAGGTATTTCAAAATAAACTTTCTAATATAATAAGAGGACTAACAATGTACAAAATAGATTTACATATTTAAACTTAAATTAAACAATTTTTTACCTAGGCAACCTCGTGTTGCTTCTCTCTTGAATCTGCACAATCTTATGTTCACGTGAAAATACACGATCATCACAGGTAAATATTACAACAAAAAACACGGGATAAGGTAGAGTAAATTATAAATATACTACTTTCTATAGAAATTTAAGTCACAACATCCACAAAATATCATTTTCAACTTAAACATCATATGTCAATTGCTCAACATGTCACACAAACCTAGCTGTAGTGGCTTAGCCTTCACGACTCAACTTGAAAAAAAAAAACATAAGACTCTATTTATGGAAGTTTAATATATTGAATAAACTTAGGGACTTTGCATTTGTCATCATTTGACCCCTGCCAACACACAAGAGTTATAACTATAATCAAATAAAAGCATAACCATGTTCCTCACTATACGAATACGACAAGGTAAATCTTTACATCGATTATGTATGGGTCTGCCCTCCCACATACCCAGATGTAAAGACCTCCTTCAACTCTCGCTACTAAGTGTTTTTCTCTATGTGAGTCAAACACTACTAGAGTCAAGATCAATCTCCTTCCAAAATCACAATCCAATACACCAATTGTCATCGTTAAACAATAGGATCCATTCCTTACGAACATCCCTACACTTTCAAAGCACGCATTCATACATTTTCAATTATGTTTCAACTAATCATTCACATGTACATAGCAAATATAAACAAATTAAAACATTAACTCAAGCAACAAATCTAAGAATTTTGAATCTAAGAACTTTCGTCCAAACGCCCCTAAATTTTCACTCAGTACAAACCAAAAAGAGGCCTAAAAGGTTTGCATCCAACCAAGGTGGCGCTCAACGCCCTTATGTCACTTAATAAAAGTAGAACAATGTAACATCCCTACTTTTAATAAACTATATTATTTACTTTAAATAAAACACTTAGAAAATCTTCTATTTTTACTAATGTTTCGTATTTTATTATGATGTAGTTTAAATATTAAAAATATATTTGATCATGATGTAGTTTTTACTTATTGAAAATAACAATAAGAAGAAAACAAAACTAATAAAATATGTATGTGTGTGTATATATATTAAAAAAATATGGTGTAAAAATATATTAATTAAAATATTATTAAATAGGTGTGTGTATTAAAAGAAATCTTCTAAGAGATAAGAAGATAAAGAGAGAAGATAAGAAGAAGAAAAAAATAGAAAAGATAAAAGAAAAGAAAAATGAAAAAAGAAGAAGATAAGAAGATAGGAACATGAGAATAAGAAGTGATAAGATTGCATTTAATGCGTGCAATTATCACTTTGAACCTAAGTATGTGTGAATGTGATAGGAAAGAGAAAAATAAATGAGGAAAGGGTGATTAGGTAAGAGAAAAAAAGAAGGATGAAGCTTGTCTCTTGGTTAATGAAGAGAATCTTTGCATTAATGAAATTTGCACATGATTTGCTTATAAATGGATGGAATGAAAGAGAAAAATGTAAAAAGAATGAAGGTGAGTTGCTTAAGAAAGTAAAAAAGTAAAAAAGTGAGAAAGAAAGAAAGGAGGAAGAGGGAGAAAGAAAAGGAGAGAAAGAGAAAGAAGAGAGAGAGGAAAAGATAATAGAGAGAGAAAGTTTAGAGCAAAGATTTGAAGAGATCCTAGTTCTCTACAAATATTATTAGTGTGTCCTTCAATCAATAAGCTAAGGAGAAGTGAGGTTAAGGTTTTTTTTATATTAAGCTTTTTTTTTATTAATTGATAAACTTATGTGTGTTATATTAATCTCTTATTTATTTTGAATCATATAATATTTTATTTACTTCCATTTAACTTATTTTCATTTACTATGCTCTTATATTTAATTTAATTTATTTAATCTTCAGTTATGCACTTATCCTATTTATTTATTTAATTTAATTTATCTTTAGTTATGCACTGATCCTATTTATTTATTTTATTTAATTCATATCCAGTTATGCATTGATCCTGTTTATTTATTTTATTTAATTTATCTCTAGTGGTCATATTTATTTATTTTATCTCCATTTATGCACTGATCCTCTTTATTTATTTTATTTACTTTATCTTTAGTTATGCATTGGTCCTCCTTATTTATTTTATTTAATTTATCTTTAGTTATACACAGGTCTTATTTATTTATTTTATTTTATTTATCTCAAATTATGCACTAGTCCTGTTTATTTTATTTTATTTACTTTATCTTCAGTTATGCACTGATTCTATTTATTTATTTATTTTATTTAATCTCTAGTTATGCATTGATTTTGTTTATTTATTTTATTTTATTTATCTCTAGTTACGCACTAGTACTATTTAATTTATATTTTTACTATTATATTTATTTATAACATTCTAATCCTTATCTAATTATTTATTTAAAGTTCTTGCTTTGATTCGTATTTTATCATTATTTTATAATTAAAAAAAATGTAAAGTAAAAGTAAATATTATTTTGTTAAGTGAGATTGGATAAAAGAAAATTACATGTACATTTTATTTTATTTTATATTCTTTGTGTATAGTTTATACAATAACATGATTTGATAGTCATCACATTTTATAACCTTTGAAAACATCTAAGAGTGTGTCAATTAAGTCTGGTTTCAATAAGTTGAGATTAAACCAATGTCAGAGTGTTTGTATTTGGGAAGTCACAATTTGGTACACTACGGGATGAAAGGCAGGGACCATGGTGGGGTCTAAGGAAGTTTTACCAAGTATGTGAATATCTGGATAGTTCAGAATAGCGCACTGGACTAGGATATTCATAGGCCAAACTTGGGACTATCCGATACCTGCTCGGCATCGTCAAGGTTAGGTAGTGAGTATATATCTCTTTTGTGGGCCGATAAATGACTAATATTATCGAGAAATAAATAATTATGACTGTACTAATATTTTATGAGAAATACTCAACTACCTAATCACTTCCCAAAGTAACTTTTGATGTCCATAATGGATCATCAAAAGTGGAATATGGATTCATATGTCTGGTAAAACAAGATCAAGTTTTGTGGTTGTAGGTCCAATTCTAGGCCTCAATGTCTCTATTGTTTGTTGAGTTTATTAAGATTGATATTTAAGGCTTATAAAGACCTCACTCCTTTCATATTTTTCTTTCATATGTACCTGTTGCATGAGTAGAAGGAGAACCTGCTTAGTGAGAGTTTTTCAGGATATTATTGGTGGATTTTCTAAAGATTTATTCGTGGATAAATTTTAATATCTTGATGAGATATTAAAAATATAGATAATCTTCTATTATGATATAGAACTTTTAATATTATACAAATATATATTTTTGTAATATTTCATGAACAATTACATAGATGTAAATTATTGATATATATATATATATATATATATATATATATATATATGGATATGAAGTTATGTTATTGTTAGTGTTCTCTCAAGAAAAATTTGATTGTACAAAAAAAAAATTAATTTCATATATTTTTCTTAAATAATAATTATTTAATACAGTACTCGGGGTATCACAAACAACGCCGAAGCCCCTAGAGCTCCATGGAAATGAAATTCCAAGTCGCACCCAACAATCCATGAGTGACATTCAACACTAATAAAACAATGAGCTCATTGTTGCTTTTGCACCCAACGATACTAAGATTTCACCCGACGCAATTAAAACAGAGGGACATTGTGTAATTGGCATCCAACGACGTTGTAGGGGCGCCCGACTCTACATAAAGGTTGAGTTTCATGTGAGATTTGATCGATCAATTTGGTTTTTTTAAGCTTTTTATCACTTAAAGATTTCTTGAATGGTGTTCTAATAATTACAATTGTAAAGAACAAAATGATCATTTATAAACAGGGGTAAAATGGAGTTTATGAATTTTATAAGGACGCAGGAAGAAAAAGAAAAAGGGGATACAGATAGAAACTTCCATGTAAAGCAGGAATGGCTGATTAAATTGGGCCAGATTCGGGCCTCATCGATTTCGGCCCATACAACCCTGCGCGCCGAAAAGAGAAAAAAAAGAACTAAGCGTGAGGGAGAAGTTTCAAGTTAAAAAGACTTCTCCTAACTACCTACCGCCAAAATAAATAGACCATAGCTTCTTGTTTCTCTCTTGGCTCCTCTTCCACGAAGGAACACAAGTGAGTGTAAATCATGTCAGATTCACAGTCCAGTACTGAGATCTTTACCATTCGGATTGTCTCCATCGACTATTACATGGCGCCGCCAATTCCTGACGCCGATATCTGTTATAGTAGCTTCCACGGTACGAATCCAGCCCTATGTTTTTTTTTTTTCACTTTCCAAGAAAAATTGAAATCTGTCCAAGAACGAACAACAACAATTTAGGGTTGATTCCGCGTTTCAAAGTTTTAGTGTTCATTTCACTGTGCAATAGTTTGCGTTTCATTGTTTCATATTTTTACTTAGGTGGAGAGGTAAACGAGGTTCCTGTGATAAGAGTGTATGGTTCTACTCCTGCTGGCCAGAAAACTTGCTTGCACATGCACCGAGTAAGATCACATGTGAAATTTCTGTGTTGTAAACCATATTTGGTTTAGAAACTATGCATTACTCGTTATGGTTTCATATTTACTTCCCTCTTTTCCTCGTTGAGTTTAATTTAAAGTGATATCGTTTTTTCTATCATAAATGCAATACAAATAGTTTTTCTATTTTGTAATAAGCGAAGGTGTGACTGTTTCTTTCATATTGTACTGTTGTTACACTTAAATTATTTAATCTAATTATTCATTGTAGGCTTTACCCTATTTATATGTGCCGTGTTCGGATATACCACTTCAACTGGACCAAGGTAATAACAAGTCACATTTACCAGTATCTTCATATTTATATTTGAATTTGTTTGATTTCATTCTTTTGACGATTTTGATTAATAAGTTACTTATGTTTTAAGTTTTTACTGTTTTTATATGCTGTATGCAAATTTTATTTATTTTTCTTTTCTGTATTTTTACATTGTAGGCCAGTTTTAATAATCTGGATGACGGTTTTGATTTATCTAACTTTTTGCAGTATCCATGCTTCAAACAAATCTCACATTTTCATTTACTTTCTTGTTACGAGGATTTAATTTTTTTGGTTGTGCACAGGTGATGCATTCACCTATAAGGTAGCTGCTTCTCTTGAGAAAGCCTTAAAGGTATCCTTGCATGAGTTAGAAAGTGCTTAGTATCCTCTATTTCAATACTTTCTTTGTTATGCTTAATATATACGGTTTCTTATATTAAATAATAAAGATCCGGCGTCACATTTGGTTGCAACTTCTACAGCTTAAAGGCAGTGCTGGTTCTACAAGACAGCATGTACATGGATGCAGCATTGTACGAGCAAAGAAATTTTATGGCTATCATTCACTTGAGGAGTTATTTGTAAAGATATACTTGTATCCACTATTCTGATAGTTTGTACATATTTTTTATTTGTGAGATGTTTCCACGTGCATATATACCACTCGTATCTACAAGCTAAGATGATGCTTGCTTAAATCATGGAAACATTCTTACCCAAAAAAAAGTAAGCCTTGACCGGTGCTTAAGATATTATCCTCAAGATGTCTCTCGTGCAGCTAGTCTTCTCTTGGTATAATTTCTGGACATTTCTTATAAGTTTGATGCCTATAACTCGGTTATCACTTTGTTCAAAATGTGCAATTTTTTGTTCTCAAGTGGAAAGTATTTATTGAATTTATTGCAATTTAATTTGATGTTATACAGAATAAGCTTTACTTTTTCAGGCTGGTGCTGTTCTTGATAAAAGTTTACAGCCATATGAATCACATATTCCCTTTATTCTTCAGTTTCTGGTATGTACATCCGTATGATTTATTGTATCTGAAGGTTTATGTTAAACTAAAAATGACATCATGATTAAATTATTCATTGTCCTTGCATAGCAGCTCACAAACCCCAAAATTTTTATTTACCTGGCTGCATTCATCCGCTGGAATTAATCAGTATAATTTTCTGTTTTTCCATTTCTTTTATGGTTTGGGTTTATTTGATTGGGTTTGGAACATCCAGCTGCTGTCATGTGCTTGGAACTTATGTTATTTGTTAATTTTGATTAATCTATTGTCTAATGATTTATTCATTTCTTTTTTTACGTTTTGATAACTAATTGTTAATGGTTTGTGTGGAGTGACATTTGATATTTGTATTGAGGATTATTAGGATAAAAATATTCTAATATCTCCATTGCAATTAGGAAAAATTAATCCTTAGAATCTTCACATGCATTCCATCAAATTTTATTTTCTTTTAAGAGAATGTGATTGTTACAAATAGAGGAGTTAATAATGTAATTAACATGATTGTTATTAATAATGTATTTCTTTATCCCCTCTCATCATTCAAGTATGTTCAATTGGTTTATTGACATTTCCTAGGGCTACTTATGTGAACTATCAGACTGAATGTATTTCTCCATGAATGTTCAATTACTTTGATTGCAGCCCAAATGAAAAATTGTGTAACACATTTTTGCCTAGTTTTTCTTGTGTTGTAGATATATACACTTTGTTTTTGTCGTGTTAGGTTGATTACAACTTGTATGGCATGGGTCAATTGCACCTATCAAAGATGAAGTTTCGCCATCCAGTACCTGACACTTTAAAGAAATTAAATATTGATGGCCAGCATACAAAGGTGTGTTGACTTTCACATTTTTTATTTTCAAGTCCCTCTAATTTTCTTGTATTGTTTAACTAACAAACTGTTATATTTTTCAATGATATATGTGTCCCTTATTTATATTTGATACTGTAATATTTTGATTAGGCAGATCTACCTGCTCATGCATGTTTAGAGTCAAAATATTGGATGTCTTCCACGATTCCATCTGAGTGGATATGGTTACCCACAAGCAAATTCAGTGCTTCTTCAATTGATGAAGGTCACTGTCCTAAACGCCAAAGCATCTGTGAGCTTGAAGGAGATGCTTCTGTTAATGGTTTGTCTGGTTTCATGGCCATACTGACACAAGCACAAATGTGCATGCAAACGTATATGCTTAAATATGTAATATTGGTATCTTCTGCTACTGTTTTTTTCCTTACGAAAACATATCTGTTGTGGCAGAGATTCTTAATCAGCAGTTTAAAATGTATTCATCTCTCTCACAAACATGCTCAGATATCAACATGGTTCAGTCACTTGTACCAATATGGGAGGTAGTTTATCATGATTGATCTTCCTGTATCTCTATTCTGCATGTTATTTGTTTGGTTTTTATCTAAATTAATTGGCTTAATTGTTTCAGGAACAAAAACGAACTGGGATTCATGAGGCTACTATGCCGTCTGATCCTGGCAAACCACTTCCAGAAGATGTTATGAAACTTTTCTCTGTTGGTCTTGACTTTGAGAAAAAATTTATGGAATTATGCACTGAAGTTGGAACCTCATTATTTTGTACTCCTTCTGGGAAGGAATCGAGGTTTGTATTATATGATTTATTATTACATGATAGAAACTTTATTTCATGTGTTGAAGCATTAAAACCCTTAAATTGTTTCAGGGAAACAGACATAATAGGATCAGCATCACCACCTGCTACATTATGCAAAAATGCCACATTGCAAACAGAAGGGATTGACGCCAATCTTGAAATGTTGACTATGGATGAAATTCAGTCAACTGAAATTATTGGATCGGTGGACATAAAAGCAGTACCTTTTTCCATGACTTACTTTTAAATTTATTTGTTGTTTTTCTTAAAAATAGTCCTGGAACAATATCTGAAGGACTAAATGAAGGCACAGTGATGTTATATTTATCATGGCACCATTCAACCTTTAATTTTCTTTTAAACAATTTGGTCTATTAAAATTTTCTCTTGGATTTCTGTATTTCTTGCTTTTTAGGCTGTTGACAAGGAAGCGAAAAATCTTCTTAAGTGGCTTGCAACTTCTCAAGCTGTAGAGGATATAAACTCTGATGATGATCTTGCTTATGAAACAATCTTGACTCCCTTGTTGCCTGCTGCAACAATTGATAAAGTGTTGGAGGAAGCTAATAACGCCTATGAGAGTGAGTCCCAGAAGGAGTGTCAGGATATTCTAGATTCAACTGATGATATGCTTGAGTTGGAGTTACCAAAGGAAAAGCCTTCTCTTTCCTTTGGTTACAATTGTCCTAATGGAACTTCATCAAATTGGAAATTACCCCAAGTTGATGGTTCTAATGATGATGAGTTCTCAGGTCAATATGATAGTTTGGCTGGAACCTCTTCTCTAGCAGATATAAACAGTGAATTCAAAAGCGCCTCTGAGTACCATGTTCTGCATAGTACTGGCACGAGTACAATTAGTAAAGATAGAAGGAATAAAAAATGGGGGTCTTTGCCTTTGTCTGTGATTGATCAGGTTAATAATGATGGAGAACGAGCTAATTTACTTGTGACTCATCCAGTTGAAAGTGCTATTGGAGATTCTGCTTGCTCAGATCACCTAGCCATAAATGAAGTTAGAAATAGTGCTTGCATTTTAAGGAACAAGGACAAGAATGCTTCAGATTCGAAAGAAGTAAACAGATCAGTTACCGGTTCTTTGCGGGACTTGATGAGGCGAAAGCGATCGTATCGACTTGAACAATCTGAATACGACTCTGGAACTACTAAAAAGCTTCTTTTAGACAGGCATGAGGAACAAAATGCATGCTTTTGGCAAAAGCAACTGGATTTAAAAACAATGCAAATTGATGAAGAAGAAATGGAAAACCAAAAGATTTGTGAACTTGAAGTTAGCAATCATGCTAATTTATTGCATGGGAAACTGCTCCTTTCACCTGGCAGTGATGGTCCTTTACAAGGTAGTAGTCCAAAAGATGAATGTTTTGGTCAACATGAAATGGAAGGTGTAGAAGAAAGTACAGTATTGAGGAACTGTACAAAAGGAGGTTCTGCTTTAATGCATGATGGACCAGGGCTCCATAAGCCTGAAAAATTATGTTTAGATGATTCCATAGATCAATTTGTGGTTTGCAGGGATGAAAACCTTAAGGGTGGGTTGACATTTAGAAAACATGTAAGTTCTGATGCCTATATCCAAAGTCCCGTTTTAGACACTCAATTGATAACAGCTGCTGTTCATGAAGTCAGAGCTCCCGAGGGCAGTCCACAAACTGATTCTTCTGCTTCAACTAGCGTGCAAAACTCGTTCATTATTGATAGAGTGTCTGGTAAATATAATTACGTGCATCAAAGTTCTCACCAAAGCTTATCATTTGTGCAACATGATCAGATGACGTTTTGTGAGAATTCTGTGAAGAAAAGTGATGCAAATGATATGCAAGGACTGCTTAGTGAAAAACTGGATAATCACAAGGTGGGTGAAAATTTGTTGCATGAGATCATTGACTCTGAACCCACTGACCTAAAGGGTAATCACATGAAATTAACTGAAATAACCACAAGCAAGAACCCTATGGCTGATAAGAATCTTGAAAGTACAACAACCTGTAATTCCTATTTACATCTGGATGAAGATAGCTCTGATGTAATGACAGGTTTTAGCTTTATCCTCTTTGATCCAATTTTCTTCTATTTTTCCCTTATTTGCATTTGTTTCTATTTTTTCTGTATACATTGAATTGGTTCTGGGTCTGTGTTTCTCCAAAGGAATTTTGGTGAATCTGAGATGTAGTCTCATGGTATACCTTGTTAAAGAATTTAGCCTATCTCATCCTAGGTTATGTATTAATATTCAGCCAGCCTTTTCAATATTTTTATGTTGTGCTTAACCTACCATTTTCTAGAATGGCCAGTGTACAGCTCTTACAAAGGACACTGAGATAGTGCTTTTATGTTGATCTATTTTTGTAGAAGTCAAACCATTTACGAGAAGTTTATAACAAGTATCCTTTCATAGACTTCGTACACTTATCATTTGGATTTAATGCTGATTTATTTGAAATTGCCACTTTGTCAAAAAAAAAAATAAATCACCGGTGGATACCTGCTTTTTTGGCATTGTTTTTGCTAGAACACAAATAGGAAGTAGTATTGTGAATGCTAATATCTGATCGAAACTCACGAGGCTAGCAAAGTTTTTGTGTAAACAATTATTTTGTTAATGGACTTCCTACTCTTGGCATAGGAAACTTGCCTATTTAAATGTATGTCTTCATCATATCTACATTTAGAGGCACACTATCATCTTAATGAATCTTGGTGACGTGGTTGACCCACCCATTAAGTAACCTTTTGGTTGGATAGTGAATTTTACAATTTTGCGGAAATTCAAATACATTAAATATGAATTGTTTTCCTTTGAAATTGTTTAAAATTTTAAATGTCTTGTTTGGATAAGACAATTCACATTTGTTTGAACTTTAGTTTTTCTATTTGGATAAAGCATTTTAATTATCACTGTATACAAAAATTCTCACCAAATAACATTAGTGACATCCTTCGAAAAACAATTCCTGCAAACAATTCTCACCAAATAACCACTACAAACTTCAGTCAAAAAAATCTGGTAAAATAGATCCATTGAACTTGGTTGATAAAAACCTAACAAAATGTTGGGAGAATACACTTCAGTTTAATCCCACAAGAATCATCTAATAATAGAGAAATAAAATATAACAAGGATACAAAATCAAATATAACATGGAAACTCCAAATACGGAGAAAAGACCACAGCCATTGTCAAAAGACAACCAGAGAATATTTACTACGTGCAAATTTGTACTACACACAACCTAACTCTCAACCCTTGACTCTAAGTACACTCACACTCTTCATACCAAGAATTTAGCTACATCTCATAACACTCTACTTACAAGAGTATAAGAAAGCCAACACTAGCTCAAAGTGTTAAGACTTGGTGCAACTAAAACCATGAACCTAGTGTCCATTATCTAACGATGAGCACTCACTCCCTTACTTGGTGCAACTAAAACCGTGTAAAAATTACTCCTAGGAAATACTCATCCTAGCATTCATAATCTACCCAACCAGATGCCGCCATGTGTCAAGTCTTCCACTCTCAACCGGAGCTGCCATGTCATAATCTTCTTCCTCCAGCAATATGAAAAAACACAACCGTTCCTTCGTCCTCATCGCCCAACTATCCATCGAGCACTCATCGGAATAACCCAAAAACAACACCCTTCATCGGAACCACGCTGCAACCCACGATGGAAAACCACCGCTAACAAAATAGCTCTGCACAAAACTTTGGAAACCCACCGAGGAGCTCTAGTCACCGCACCTTGCAGCCACCGTCGATCTCCGCGAGCCACTGTGCATCAACAAAGTAGATCAGAGTCGCAAACACAGTGTCGAAACCACCATTGACGGAGCGTTGTTTGCACACTTGTAGCAAACTAGTTCGCATCACACCAGATCAAAGAAATAAAACCCAAAAGCGCATTAGATCTGTGAACTTCGCAACACACCACCGCGCCTGTTCAAACCAACAGCCATGAAGGAGATGGAAATCGAGACCACCGTTCGAGAAACCCAAAATCGCGAGACCAAGAAATGAAGAAACCACGAACCTCCTTCTTGCACTTTGAACCATTTCACGGAACCACCACAGATCGAAACAACTTTGTTCATTGTCACATTACTCGAACCACCGTGACTCCACCTCATTGGAAACGCTATTGCACCTTTGCACAACACTCCAAAAAAATCGCCCCACCGTGCCACTGCTCCAACCCTGCAGAAAGGACAAGCTACACCGCAGATCTTATACTCTTGTAAGTAGAGTGTTATGAGATGTAGCTAAATTCTTGGAGTACCCTCGAAGTCACCACACAACCATGACCTCCTCCGTAATCTAGGAGTACCCTCGCCAGGAAACACGAACCCCACTGCAAATTCATCGCGCCAACATAGCGCTGACAGTGATCCTTCCTTCAATTTCTCATTGCAATTGCAACAAACATAGATGATTCTTCCATCAACAAGGATTCATGTTTTCTGATGTGGAAGATCAAACTAAACCGTAACCACAGAGCATTCTGAGAATATCCTACTGAACCATAAGCTCTGATACCACTTGTTGGAAAAAAACACAGTAGTTTAATCCCGTAAGAATCATCTAACAATAGAGAAATAAAATATAACAAGGATACACAAACAAATATAACGTGGAAACTCCAAATACGGAGGAAAACCACGGTCGTTGTCAAAAGGCAACTAGAGAATATTTACTATGTACAAATTTGTACAACACACAACCTAACTCTAAACCCTTGACCTCAAATACACTCACACTCTCCAGAGCAAGAACTTAGCTACATCTCACAACACACTATTTACAGAGTTTAAGAAAACCAACACTAGCTCAAAGTGTTAAGACTTGGTGCAACTAAAACTATGAACCTAGAGTCCATTATGTAACCATGAGCACCCACTCCCTTACTTATCCTAAGAGAAGTGAGACTTTACAAGATGTCTATTTTCATCATACTCAACACAAAGGTCAACCTAGAAATAGTTTTGGCCTACATCGGCACAATAATGTCTATTGAAAAATAACTTCTATTTGCATTGATTAGAATACCCTGATCTACACCGGGAAAAACAGTAATCTTATTGGCATCAATAGAAAAACTTTGGATGATATCGATAGGAGAATAGTATTTCCAATGTTGGTTGAGAAAAATTCGATTAATATTGATCAACAAATAATCTTATTTACATTCTGGTTGACATTGGATGAAAAATCATTTTAGTTGATGTCAATCGATAAAATCATGATTGACATCAATCTAGACAACACGTTAATGTTGACAAAGAAAAGCCTAACTTAAATCAAATTGAACTAGGTTATATTGAAAAATAAATTATCTTTGGCAGTGACGATTAAAAATAACTCTGATTGACCTTAACTTGATAGAAACTTTGTCGACATCAATTGAAAAGATAATGTTGAGTTGACAAAAACTGCAACTTGGGCCGGGGTTAAGAGAATATATGAAGACAAGAGATAAATTTGACAGAGGAGAAAATGTGGAGAACTTCAAATTCTTACATTTTAGGTGGAAGTTGAAATTCTTTAATTTTAAATAATCAAATTAATTTTATGTATCATATTCCTGTTTACAAATTGATAGCAGTGTGTTAATATTTGAGACAAATTTGACATTGAAGGCTGACAAACCTTCCATCATTGCCATGGCCACAAACACCTCCGTCAAAAAAAGATGAGCTACCAAAATTTCCTTGAAAATTACTATTGTGATCTTGCAAGCTTGAAGAGTGAGGATTTTCATAGGAGTGCGAGTAGTTCACTGAAGGAAGGAAATCATGCTTGACAGTACAATTGATTCTAGCAAGTTCATCAACAATGGACTTATTCTGTACCAAGAATTCACATGTAGTCTTGTTTTGAAGGGAGTGGACATGTAGATCAGCTTGAAGCTGTCTAGCACACGCCTTGGTATGGGCAAATAAGTGATCATGAATTTTTTTCCCACACTTGATATGAGTGGATGACTCTAAGAACACGAGACAAGTTGAACTTTGACTGTGTTGATTGAAGCCAAGTAAGCAAAAAAATTTCATCAGGAAGGAAGCACGGAGGAATCACTGGATTTACAACAAATCTGTGAAGTCTGACTTTGTGAGAGGTTCAACTTGTTTCCAAAGGAGATAATTGGAATCATCAAATTTTTCAGCTATAGAATTGAGAAAAAATTTGGAAGCGCATGGGAGGGAGTTTGAATGGACCATTGCAGAACAATTGCTGGCGCAGGATACCATATCAGAGTTTTGATATGAGGAAAAACAGAGAAAACCTTAACAGAAATAGAACTGAATATTATTTTACTTAATCATAAAGAATACACTACATGAGCATATAAAGGCTCAAAAGAGTGTACACAATCATAACAAAAAACAGAAAAGCTAACATCCAGTTGAATAATTGAGTGTTTACATGTACATCTCTAATATTATAAATTCGTAGAAGTTTAATTTGTTTTAAAATGTCCTCTCCGAACAACGTATTTTTGTCATTAAACATTAAAATTCTCTACAACAATGAATGGCCTTTTAAAAGTTCTCCATCCAAACACACGACAAAGCATTTTATGAAATTTCTACACTCAATCTTTGCCTGTTATGTAGCTGATACCCATGTGGTGGAGACTTAGTGATAGTTATTGATTTTAGTTTGTTATGCTTCTAAGTTTGTGGTCTGATCTTATTGTGTGTTTGATGAAACTTTACATCAGATTGTGTTTGTTACTTGAAGGGGATGATCTGAATGTCTTTCTTCCGATTTCTGCAAGGAATTCTAAGAAAGGGATGGAAACTTGCAACGAATATATTACAAATAAAACCCTTACATCTAATGGGACAAAGGTTGCCAACACTCACTATCAAAATGATGGCTCTCACCTTTACCTATTAACACCTAATATTTTGCCTCCTTCTGTGGATACTGTGCAAAGATGGCTACTTTGTAATGAAAGAGGTATCTACTAAACCATATGTGCATTTCGTACTTGTTCTAGGAAATTCACTAAAGAAAAACATTGGCTTCTTATCTGAAGAGTACAGTGTTTTTCTCAATTTAGTATGTAAGTTGCACACTGGAAAAATGTTGGTTTTTCTTCAGCCAGTTTATTATTGTTAATAAGAGATAGTATAAAGGTCAAGAATGGAGTTCATGTCTTGGTTGGACAGACATTGTTTTTATTTTTAGTAATTAAAGAGAGCTTGTTTCCTAAGCTTTTATACAGCTTATGAAAAATAAAATAATGCATACAGCTAAAATATGCAGAACTTAAACATACAACTAAGACAAATAAAACATTTTTGTGCATCTATAACAATTATGACAGGGTAATACCTAGATTATATTAATCTTCTTTCATCAGGGCATAGTGTTGAACATATACATCAAGAAACAGATGCAGAGAACAAGGATGTACCTAAATGTGCTTCTGAGACTGAAGCTCCTCTTAGGCCTAAGCTGCATGAGGATGCTGCAGAACAGAGCCCTCCATGCAATGGAGAAGGACAAACAGAAAGAGTGGAAACACACCTAGATGACTCACAAGATACCTCTCAGATATCTGCCCCTGATGGAAAATCAACCTTCACCCCTCTAAGTCAAATTGGATTTCGAGACCCTGCAAGTGTTGGCTGTGGACAGCAACTGACATTACTTAGTATAGAGGTATTGGAGATTGAACTCTCCTTTTCTTTCAAGGCAATATGTTGTAGCTTCTAAAGTTCTTCTGCATCTTTCAAATTTGCATGTTGGATTCTTTTGGTGTTTAAAGCAACTTTTTCCTGTCATTTCCTATGAACCAAATCCTTGATACGGGTTACAGTCAAACATGATGTTAATAACTTAGCCAGCATGCTGAGTTCTTTTGTTACTCGTTATTACTATTATTAGATACTTTATGGTGTTTATTAAATCAACTGGCTATAGTTATAGTGAAAAGATTATGCCTTAATTTTTTACTATATTGATTTAAATGCAGAAGGGTACTGGTGCTTATACTAATACTTTAAGTAGGGATCAAATTTTTTTTTTTTATAATAGGATTATGGAATGTATTTGTCTTAGTGCTTGTTATTAAAAGGTAATGGTTTTTTGGATTTTTTAAGTTTTGTTATCTTTGAACTACATTTTTAAATTTTAAATAAGCTTTTACTTGTTTTTTTTTAAATTAAAATCTTTATAGGATTGTTTCTCTCATAGGTCTAAACTTGACTGTAACTTGTAGATTCTTGCAGAGTCTAGAGCAGACCTTTTACCTGATCCTCAATTTGATGCCATCAACATTATAGCTCTTGGTATTCAGAATGATAGTGATTCTGTTGCTGAAGTTCTAGTTCTGTTACACAGTAAATTTGTACCTTGTCAAAGGTATGGTGATGTCTCTTTTTATACCCATTTTCTTTCTTGATTAGTTTCTATCGTTGACAATTTTATTTTATTTTTGTGTATACTATATCTCACAGGATGATCACATTTAAAAAAATTGCTGTTCTTATTGTTCGTTGGTTTGCAGAAATTTTGATGGTCTATCTGGCTCTAAAGTATTGGTCTTCACTGATGAAAAGGTATTGTTAAAAGAATTTATAAAGATTGTGTCTTCATCTGACCCAGATATTTTGATGGGTTGGGATATTCAAGGGAGTTCTCTGGGTTTTCTAGCAGAAAGATCATCCCATCTTGGTTTGGGATTACTTAATAATCTGTCTCGCACTCCATCTGAGTCTTTGATTTCTTCTGATAATATGAAAACTTCTGAAAAAGATATCTTGGAGCTGGACATTGATGACACTCCTAGTCTAGATTGTTGTGTGCCAGAAAATTCAATAATCGAGGATGAATGGGGACGGACACATGCTAGTGGAGTTCATGTAGGAGGCAGAATTGTTCTTAATGTATGGCGATTGATCCGTGGAGAAGTTAAGTTGAACTTATATTCAGTTGAATCTGTAGCTGAATCTGTATTGAGGCGGAAAGTTCCTTCCTTTCACCACAAAGTGCTGACAAAGTGGTTTTCAAGTGGTCCTGGACGAGCAAGATATCGGTGTATCAAATATGTTATAGAGAGAGCAAAGCTGAACCTTGAGATATTAAACCAACTTGATATGGTAAGGTAGCATTATAGGCTTATTGTCGAAATAAAAATTTTCTTAACTACTGTTTCAGTGCTTGTTATGGCTACAATATTACCAGAATCTTGTCATATTTGGGTGCATTGAAATCTCAAAAACGTGTTTGCAGTTATTTACACATGCTTTTGAAGTTTCTCACAAGTTATTTTAAGCTTCTCTCTTTTAAATAGAGTATTAGATGTGTTCAGAGAGAGAGAGAGAGAGAGAGAGGAAATGAGAAACTTATGGTGATTGTGTTTCTCAAACAAGCTTTTACACAGTCAAATACGGAGAATAACCATTACTACAGTTACCATAAATGTACATACAAAATCTCATGATATTTTCTTATTTGCAATATTTCTAACAAGGTCATTCATCCATATTGTTCATGCAAGCCCATGTGTGCTTGGATTCCTTAATTAGATTTGTACTGCTTTAAGTAACATTTACATTTTCTTCTCTAATTTGTAAGCTTTCCTTATTCTTGATTATTTTTCTTCTGCAGGTGAATCGAACATCAGAACTTGCTCGTGTCTTTGGCATAGAGTTTTTCTCTGTTCTCTCTCGAGGATCACAATACCGTGTCGAATCCATGTTTCTGAGGTTGGCCCATACACAAAACTACCTTGCTATCTCACCTGGAAATCAACAGGTTCTCACAAGTTTCCTTTATTTCCTTTATATTTGTAGATAACTGGTTATGATGTTGAATGTTTGTTATGATATCATAAACCAAGCCTAACAAGATTTTATAGATGTGCTGTCCAGACTCAATGTATCATGCTCTCTCCTTGTGGGGTCTGGGGAAAGTAAATGTACGCAGCCTTACCTTTGTTAGCAGAGTGGCTATTTTTAGAATTTGAACCTGAGACTTCTATATCAAGACAGCAACCTGACTGTAGCTCCCTAAAGCATAATAAAATTGTATACTGTAACATTAGTCTGGAGGTCTTGTTCTTATCTTGAAAGTGCTGAGTTAAACTCTGTAACATTTTCAATTGTCCACCATCCTCCTAACATGATTTCGTTTTTCATTTGTGATATATGCTTTTGCAGTATTCAGTTATTTAACATGTCATGCCATTTTTTATTTATTTTATTTCTTTTAGATGATGTTGTTATAACTAAGAAACCTTCTTTGATAAACTGGTTTTCTTTGACACAAGGAAGAAGTAGATCTCAAAACTAAAAATATACAAGTTTAAATAAGATGTTAAAACAGAATTTCACCCACCTTTCCTCTGCTGCCACGGCCAACTCTCCCATCAATACTCTCCCAAGCTTTTCCTTACCCACCCATACCCAAACAAAAAACACATAATTTAGAGAGGGGGAGGAGGGAGGTTCTTCAATTTTATAATTCATAGCATAGCCTGCATATTTACTACTAATATTGAATGCAATAAGACAACTATGTTGAAACCTGTCATTTTCTCTCCTCATTTTTCAAATTTCTTTTCTGTTATTTTAGTTAGCAGAAAGGAGGGTTTTGTTTAAAATGTTCTTGGGTGGGTTTTGTATTCAATGCATCACGAGGTTACTAACCCAATCATTTTGTTTAATTTGTTTTTATCTCTATCAACATTTGTCTCATTCACCATTGAAAACAGTTTTGAGATCCATTGCTGTTCAATTTATCAAGTTGTCCCTTGTATTTTTGTTATTATGAGGCTTCCTTTATGGTCTTTTTAATGCTTGTTTTCATCACCCGTACCCAAGGGGTTAATAAATAATTTTTGTGTCATCTAGGTTGCTTCTCAACCTGCTATGGAGTGCCTTCCTCTAGTAATGGAACCAGAATCCGGATTTTATTCTGATCCTGTTGTTGTGCTTGACTTCCAGTCTTTATATCCATCCATGATAATTGCATACAATCTTTGCTTCTGCACTTGTCTGGGTAAAGTTGTGGGATCAAAGGCTAATACACTCGGGGTTAGTCCATTCTCACCAGAGCAACATGTTCTGCAGGAGTTAAAGGATCAAATCTTGCTCACTCCAAATGGTGTTATGTTTGTACCTTCCAAGGTGATTCAGTCAATATATTTTCTTCTCCTATTCTCTAGACCCTTTTATATTTTGAAGTCCTAATATTAATGGAACTGAACGAATACCATAGATTTGTCAACTGCAAATTGTGGGGCTAGTTTCTCATTCAATCTCTTATTTTTTCTGTTTAGTGCCCTTGAATCTTGACCCACTGTCTTTCATCTCCTATGTAATTTATTGTGCACACAGATGAAGAGTTCTTGAACTTGATATTAATGGAGCTGAATGAATGGCTTGTATTTTCTGAACATTTAATTTCTGAAAATTATGTGGATAGTTTCTGTTTATCTGGTCACTTTCCATATCCCAAAGACCATACACAGCATTTTCTTTCATCAAGATTACTACCAGTTATTTTCATTTCTCTGTACAACAAATTTTGTATCTTTTTAGCCACAGAAGTTCATTATTATTGTAAGTAACTCTCGTGGAAAGGATGAAGTGACTTTAATCAGGAATGTGCTGTGTCATACTCATACAGGTTCGAAGAGGTATACTGCCCCGCTTATTGGAAGAAATCTTAACTACTAGAATTATGGTAAAACAAGCAATAAAAAAATTGGCTCCTGCAGAGAAAGTTCTTCAGCGGGTATGGAATTGAATGCCTTTTCATTGTGCCCAATGTTTGTTTGAGTACAAATTTCAAGAATCTATGCTCTTTTGTTTTATTTTGTAATATTTATTGTTCATATTGTACAAAAGAAAACACTAAATTGTGATTCTTGTAGTCCGGAGTATTTTCTGAAATCCTCCAATTATTTTTTGAAAAAAACAAGAAATTCAGAAATTTTATAAAATATTTCAATCGAATGCATGTTAAATACTTTTAACCCTTATCAGTTCATGAATGAATTTACATAATCTTCTGTTTGTGATGTTGGACATGATTCTTTTATTTGATTAATTCAAAGATTTAAAGTATTTACTCAGTAATATAATTATCTTTTCAGATATTTAATGCGAGACAGCTTGCTTTAAAGCTCATAGCGAATGTAACATATGGTTACACTGCTGCTGGATTTAGTGGTCGCATGCCCTGTGCAGAACTTGCAGACAGTATTGTTCAGTGTGGTCGTAGTACACTGGAAACGGCTATATCATTTGTAAATCAACATGAAAAGTGGAATGCTAGAGTTATTTATGGAGATACTGATAGGTAACTGCATACCATGTGTAAAGGCATACCCAGGTCTCTTATTTTGGAAGTTTACTGATCCTCATTTCCAAGTTTTACTTCTAACAAAAGACTACTGTTAGTTTGATTTTAGGAATTGAATTAGAGATTGGTTTGGAAGTGAAGTAGGGTTTTAGAAACCTTCAGATCTGAAGATATATTATGACTGCTAAAAGCTCCCTTTATTCTTTGACAATTCCCTATAAATATAGTTTAGCAAATAAGTAAAGGTTACAATGAGGACATTCTGCATGAAAATTACATTAAAAAATCCCGTTTTGTCTAACAATGTTTTATTGTCATTACACGTGCAAAAAATGTTTTTCTGTCAATAATTCCATAATTGAGAAGTCGTTTTTTTACCAAAAGTTATTTCTTTGAAACTCATTCTTGTTCTGTGTTAAATATTTTCCAACAGCATTTACATACTACATACAGAGTTGGTTGGGTTCTGAAACAATGAAAGATAGCCGATGGCCAATTTTTACCGTAGTATCATTTCCTTCCTTCAAGATTAGTAAAGTGGCAGGACTGTAATTAAAAAAACTAATTAAGTGATTGTGTTTTCTGCAGTATGTTTGTCCTCCTTAGAGGACGCACTTTGAAAGAGTCTTTCCAAATTGGGAATGAGATTGCCTCTGCCATCTCTGCTATGAATCCTAATCCTGTCTCCTTGAAGATGGAGAAAGTTTATCACCCATGTTTCCTTCTTACTAAGAAACGATATGTTGGCTACAGTTATGAAAGTCCTCATCAAATGGATCCTGTTTTTGATGCTAAAGGTATTGAGACAGTTCGCAGGGACACATGTGGTGCAGTTGCAAAGATAATGGAGCAGTCTTTGAGACTCTTTTTTGAGCAACAGGATTTATTGGAGGTATAAATGCTAGCAGATTACGCCGTTTATATATACATCAAATTGAAAATAATAGTCTTGGTGGAAAGTCAATATTCTAGATCCTTTGTACAAGCAATGTCTTTGTTAGAAGAAATAATATAAAGTTTGTGCTGGATACTTCATCTGATATGAAAATTACAATATTTGTTTCGTCTGAATTCATGTTTGTTAAAGTGAAAGGAAAAACAGAGACATGATAGATAGAAAGCCCATGTTTGAGGACGCCAGTTATTGCTGTATATAGGTTTAATACATTAAATAAGAATGATTAGAGGATATATAGTTTCCTCTAGATCTGAAATTTTGTTGCCTATAAATCCTTACACAATGAAGGCAGAATATTCTATTCTAAATTTCAACAATGCTTAATACTTTTTATTTGCTGTCTGCAGGTGAAGACTTACTTGCAACGTCAATGGAAGAGGATTCTTTCGGGCAAATTCTGCCTTAAAGATTTTATCTTTGCAAAGGAGGTTCGCTTGGGCACCTACAGTGCAAGAATGTCATCACTTCCTCCTGCTGCAATTGTGGCCACTAAGGCAATGACGGTTGACCGCAGGGCAGAACCACGTTATGCTGAGAGAATACCTTATGTTGTAATCCATGGGGAGCCTGGAGCCCGTTTGGTTGATATGGTTGTGAATCCCTTGGAAGTTTTGGCAATTGATTCCCCGTATAGAATAAATGATTTATATTATATTAATAAACAAATAATACCAGCTTTACAACGGGTATTTGGGCTTGTTGCTGCTGACCTCAACCATTGGTTTTCAGAGATGCCTCGTCCCACAAGGGAAGCTTCTGCAAAGCATAAATTAACTTCAAATTCCCATCGAACCAGAATTGATTATTACTATCTTTCAAAACATTGTGTATTATGTGGTAGGTTGGTCCAGGCATCAACCCATTTATGCAATCAATGTTCAGAAAATGAGGTAGCTGCTGCAACAGCAGTAATTGGTAGGACTTCGAAGTTAGAGAAAGCGATGCAACATCTTGTTGCTGTAAGTATTTTTGCATGTTTTTTCATCTATTGTTCATTGTGTTAAGTATTTTCTAGAGATTGTGTACTCTTGATTATGGGATTGTTTGTCATTCCATGCGTGGGGGAAATTTGCTGCAGTATGATAGGTCTGTTGATTTTCCACTTCTGCTATCAAATAAACACCTTGTTACTTTTTGTAAATCCCTTAGATTTGATGCTTTGTGATGCTTTTTCGTTGTTGCTCAGATGATAGTTATATTTTTAAAACTCTTGTAGATATGTCACCATTGTGGAGGCGGGGATAGGCTTCTTGAAAATGGTGTGAAATGCACGTCCATTTCATGTTTGGTGTTCTTTGAGAGGCGGAAGGTTCAGAAAGAACTGCTAGCTGCTACCCATGTTGCTGCAGATAAAGACTTGTACCCGAGATGCACAGTGGAATGGTTCTGAAAACATGTTTTGCACTCCTCTACAAAATGGTAAATTATCTCCATTTTTCGATAAAGCAATTCAAATTTGTATAATTTTGTAATGTAATCAGGTGTAAAGTTAAGTTAATCCCCACCGATGTGCATTCAGCAATGCTGCAATTTTTGTTTTACAATTATCTTTCGTCAACGCATAGGGTGTATATTCCTGAGATGATGTGCTACACAATCATAGATTGTCTGTTCTTTATAGGATTTTTTACCAAAATAGTGTAATCCTAAAAAAAATTAATAAAATAGTGCAAATTTTAAAATACTTAAAAAAATGAGTAAGTCATTCAAAATATTTCATTATGAGAAAATTGTGCATGTTACCACGATTTCAAAATATTTAGGAAGTCGTACTATGACTTTTTGTAATGAAATTGTGTTATGTTAGTCCACTTATCTATTTTTGTAAATTTTTTAAAAATTGACCTTTTACGTAATTTATTATAGGAATTTCCTTAAAAATAACATTTTGTCTGAAAATTTAGTTCTTTGTTGAAATGTTTTGGTAACCTTTTTAAAAGACAAGCCTAGAAACATTTTTTTTTTTAGATAATATTTTAGGAACATTTTATCTAAAATTTTATCACGTTTTAAGCTTAAACAACTGTATCAAGCAACGCTTGTTTTAGCTTCTATGAATTTGTTAAGTAAAATTAATTAATGCTATAAAATCGTAGTATGTGAAATTGACCAGTATATCTGCTTTGCTTAAGAATTTAATTAAAATCTATAAATACTGATTTTTTTTTACATCATCATTTACATATGAAGTGATGTGCATGATAAAATTATTGATGTGGGTATTAAATTATTAAATGTTAAATTATAAAGTCTGAATGTGAGTAGTTGAGTAGTTAATGATATATTTATTTTACGTTAATATTGTGTTAAAATTAAAGTTATCATTAAAAATAAATTGTTTGACAAAAGCATACATGTTTTTTCATTCTACTTTTTTTGTTTATAATCGACTAATTCAGAGAAAAAAAAGTCTTTATTTGACACTGCATGTAAAGAAAGTTATATTGAATTATTGTGTAATTTAGTTTCTTACTTCTAACTGTTTATATCTAGTTCTCATAATTTCTCAGTTGTTAAAATTGAAGCCATCATTTTAGATTTGATTTAAAAATTTAGCAAATGTGTTATTTATTTATTTATTTATTTTGACAACAAAAGGATCCTAACATATTTAAATAGAAATGGGAAGAATATAAATGGCTTCAAAATGTAAGTTATCAGCTGTATTTTTTTTTAATTTTAAATGTTTATTATATTCTTGTTCCTTGAATTTGAGATAAAACAGTTAAGTTTAACTATTAAGAAGTTAACAAATTATTATAAGTAAATTCCATCCAAATAATTTTAGTTGTGCATAAAGTTACTCATAAAATTATTAATTTCAAAACTCTTTGTCTCGATCAATTATCACACACAACTTAAGTTAACGAATTAGCTATTAATAACATAGCTAATTTTACTTATTAGAGTTCAGGATAATTACATAGACCAAAAACAATGGAATAAGAAAACAAATATATATATATATATATATATATATATATATATATATATATATATATATATATATATATATATATTTTAT
>Ga0214542_1002582_pt1 | contig 37403 bp, 26 predicted proteins | sample CNSS1metaG_FD_160096 | JGI IMG/M metagenome (GOLD analysis project Ga0214542, IMG submission 160096) | Root nodule microbial communities from cowpea collected in UCLA plant growth center, Los Angeles, California, USA - CNSS1 | ecosystem: Host-associated > Plants > Roots > Nodule | place: USA...
TCCCCAGTTGAAAATTTCGGGTATTACCCATACCCATACCCATACCCAGTCAAAGCGGGGATTCCCCGTCAAAACGGGGACGGGTTCGGGTGATACCCACGGGCACGGGTTTATTTGCCATCTCTAGGAAGAACTCCAACTAAATGTTATTTAAGCTCTAGAGGGAAAAGATTCGTAAAGGATAATTTGTTAGTTGTTGGAGTTGACAAAGAGCACATAAATGTCATCAATGTTAACAAAGTTTATAATATTTTAATAATATTATGCAGTTGGGAAGGATTTGTTCTTTGTTATGGGAATGCTTGTTTATTTTTCCCTTTCAAATATGAAAATGTTTGTAGTATTTTAGTTCAAGATAATATATTAAGGATATTATTATGGCATGTATGGCTCCATAATTTATATATGTGAAACATATGTTAATGTACTATAAAACGTTATAATTTATCATCTTCTTATTTATAAGTTGCTTTTGAAAAATGTTTTATAATAATGAATGTTGAAAACAAAAGCATAACATATTATAATAATGTGAAAAAAGTAAGTTATTATATAAAAGCTTTGCAAATGAAGCTGAAGTATTATAATAATAGCAAAAGTTTTGTTATTTGAATTAAATGAATACATTAAACAATTGAATTTGAGTACTGTTATGAATTAATAGTCATCGACGACTATATACAATTACTCATATGATTGATACGACTGATATTCATATGATTTATTATTTTTTTATGTAATATTTTGTATTAATGATTTATATCTTTTCTGGGTTACCATGGTATATCTATTATAAATAGGATTCTTCCTATCAATAATAAGACATAGAAAAAATTGTTTTTCATTCTCTCATCTTCTATTATTTTTTTTCTTCTCCCCTTTATTATTAGTTTTATTTTATAACAATTACTATTATAGATATGTTTCATGTACTAGTTATTTTGTTCATTATCTTGAGTGTAATTGTTATTATTTTGTATTAATGATTTATGTATTAATGAATGATTTATGTATTAATGACATAGAATATTTTTAATCACTTATCAGGAAGTAAAACATATACATGGAGTTATTATTTCGTAAGAACAATACACCAATCAAACAACAATTATTTATATTGCTGTCATTAGTTAAGATGTAAAAACAATTTGGTCGATGTTGTTGTATAGGTTAGGTATGTTGTCTTGTTGGTGGATTGTGCAAATTTACATTATCTTCATTGATTGTATGACTTGTAAGGTATGAAATATAGTCATTTATATCATTTGTCAACACTCAATTTTATTAGGATAAATAAAATTTATTTTAAAGTGAGTGTTTAATTAATGATAAATAAAAAAGAATCAAATATACTTTTTAAATAATAAATACATTTACATTAAGAAATTAAGAAATTAAAAATTAAAATAAATTTTTTTTTAAAAAAAAATACATGACAAAGAATAAATAAATAAATACTAAGAAGTTAAAAAAGAAAAAAGCAAAGGAAAATAAGTAAAAAAAAAAAACAAAATACCGAAAAAAAAATATAGAAAAGAGATGAAGACAAAAAAGTATATAAGCCATTTTGCATCGGTCATCTTTTTCAAAATGAAAATAATACCCTGACTCCATATTATGACCCCTTATTTGATTCCATGAGGTGGCATGCATAGGTGAATTTTATTTTTTAAATTAAAATAAATTTTATAAAACCATTTTACATTCAGACGTGACTTTTAGTCGAGGAGTTGAACAATTTCTCTTTTCTCCCGCGCACTCACTCAAAGAGAAACTTCTCACCCCCTTTTCTCCGCATAGTCGTCGTTTTTTTTCTCACCAACAAGGAGTGGTTCGTCTAGCGAAGGGTTTTTTAGTCAAAAATTGGAACAATTTTTCCTTTCTTCCCCGCACTCACTCGTAGTTTATCTTCTCAACCCGTTCTCTCGGCGCAGTCGTAGTTTCTCTTGTCACCAACAACGACAACGGTTTTTGGAGTGATTCTTCTGGCGAAGGAAGATAGCAAAAGACGTTGAGCGCAGAAGATAGCACAGTGTGGCAGAATCTCTGTCGCGACTAAACCTTGAAAGGCTTAGGGTTTGTTGACGACGGGGTTTGTTCGGATTTTATTGATGACGAGTGTTTGTTGTGAAAAGGAGTTATGACGAAGCGTCTCCTCCATTGGGTTTTGGTTATTCAACCATTGTTTTCGAAGGTTGCAGTTCTACGAATGACAGTGATTGTACGAGATTGGAGGTATGACGATTTTTTTTTCTATTTGTTGTCTTAGGATTTGTTTTAGTATTTAACAGACCCAAAGTTTTGATTTTTTGCATTTGAAGTACATGATTATTCATTGTTGGGTTTACTTTGGATGTAAATTAGTCAAAGTTGAAGTAGAAGTAGCTTTCTAATCAACCAAGTACTAGTTTTCTGAATAGGTTGATTAAAATTGTCTTTTTTTTTTGTGATGAATTGTGTGCAAATAAGTAATGACATGTGGTGCATTTTTTGCAATAATGTGGTATGACTCAATTTTTTGAACTCATACTATAGTAGTCAATACGTGTTTTTGGGTGATTTATTTTGGATAATCTGTGTTGATTTTTAATTATTTCTTTCATGTGGTTTCATTCACAAGTGGATTAAACATGTTTGATTTGTTAGTGATGGCTTATGTGCACCCAAGTGATGATCTGTGCTGCATTTTTTGCAATCATGTGATATTACTCAATTTTTTGAACTTCCATATTATATTAGTCAATAATTGATTATGGGGTGATTCACTTTAGATAATCTTAGTTCATTTGTAATTATCTCTTTGATGTGGTTTCATAGCCAAGTTAATTGCACTTGTATGATGTATGGGTGATAACATGTTTGCTCACAAGTGATGATCCAAAAAAAACCACGAAATTGTTGGCATATTACAAAAACGAAAAAAAAAAAAAAAAATTAGACCGACGAACCACGATGCTGAATCGAACAATGAAAAACAATAAAAACCCTAACTCCGTGAGGTTCGTCTTCTCCCTTCTTCGATTTCACTACAACACACGTTTTCTCCCTTCTTCCTTTCTTCTTTCTTCCTTTTCCCTTTCTTTCTTTTCCCTTTCTTCGTTATACTTTCTTATCCTTTCAATTTTCACGCCTACCCCCGCTCTCTATAATATCTTTCTACAAAAGAAGTTTTAATAAAAAATATAAAAGCTAAATCTAAATGTAAAATGATTTCATAAAATTAATTTTAACTTTTAAAAAATAAAATTCACCTATGCCACCTCGTAGAGTAAAAAAAAAAAATCAGAAGAATATGGATCACTATCATTTTCCTTTTCAAAAAACAAAAAGGACTTCTCGTTCCACTCCATTTCAAAGAAACAGTTCTCAGTCTCCCTTTTTCACTCTCTCACTCTCCCATTTATCTTTTGGATTACCCCCTTTTTTGGATTACCCCCTTTTCCTGCCACACCATGGGCGAGTGGCAGCGCTCCGCGCTTCGAGACTGCACCGAGCAGATCTCGGACCTTGGATCAACTCCGGCAAAGCCCCGACGAGCTTCAACAGCGGCGCTTCGAGTCTCGACGCCGCCACTGCCGTCTCCGCAGATTCGAATCGACCTTTCCATGATAAAGAACGCTAATTTCTGCGGAGGAGGATGGTATTGTGGATTTCGAGAAGAGGATAAGGAGGTTGAGTTTCTGGGAGGAGTGAAAAAACGAAGGGGAAGGTGAATCTAAGGACTGGGAACCGATTCGTGCATTGAGATCAGGCTCAATGAGCTTGAGAAGCTCGGTTCTTCTTTCGAGGCTTTCAAGAACTGCGAATTCGTGGAGAAATAGCTTGGTTTGTTGTGCTTCCTCTCTTTTAGTAATTTACTTGGTTTCTAATTAATTGTAGGGTTTTGTGTATTTTGGTTAGGGTCTTTGGTTCTGTTAGTGCGTGTTTTAATTATAATATTTTTAAAGAAATAAAAAAAAGGAGCGTGGGTTAGACAGGCTCAATTATAAATAAACATTTTTTCAAGTCAAAGCAAATCTGCTTTCCTTCTTTTGCGTGAGCGAGTGGAGCGACCTATTTTTCATCTTTTTATTGGTGAAGGGTGGTGAATTATACTTAAAAGTTGAAAAAACATTAGACAATTACTCTTTTCTTTCTTTTTTTCATCTTTACATTACATGTTTTATATTAAAAAAAATGTATTCAAAATGTTCACCGTTTAGTGATTTTTTTTCGAAAAAAATAAATTAAATTAATGAGATAAATCGATTACTTTACACCATTTAGATATATTACAAAACAAAAAAGAGTAATACTTTATGGTTCCTCTCTCAACAAAAGTAAAAAGATTATGAAAGCCGTTTAGTGTGCCTGACACACATAATAATAAATAACACTAACTGAGCAAAGGATTTAGATTTTTCCACTAATATCGCAACTATTCCTTACTGTCTTTCTCTGCCATGCTGGGGTTAAAATGCACTGTGATGAGAATGCAAGAGGGTTGCATGTTATTCTTTCTGTGTTTTCCTGCACCATGTTATTCTCTTTACCAATAATCGTGGTAACTTTTCTACAGCTGCTGAACTTTTTACTGCTTTACAGGTATGTGCTCGTGTGCATGACTTTGTAATTTCTAGCTGTCTGCGTTTTCTTCCAGATTTTTCCTAATACAGTGTTTTTCAAGGCTCTATGATGGATCAAAAACCGACAAATTTTTTATGAGTGGATGTTTCACTAATAAGAATGGGATTCAGTACATCAAGGACGTTAATATTGTGTTTTGTCACCAATGTGGCCATTGCTCAAAGTTTAGTGTGCCTGGTATGTGTGCTCACAATACATTTCATTTCATATCAAATTGAACTTTTCTTTACTGAGAAAAAAAAAAAAACTGAACTTTTCTTCCTCGGACCATAAACTATGTGTGATTCAGATTCTACTGCTGTTTCTCTGGCTCCGTTAACAACATCGCCGAGTCTTGCTATGGTAGCTTCTCTTGTTCGTTGTAAAAATCCTGTTTCACTAGTTATCATTTCAAGAACGATAAATTGCATCTGATATTTGCAATTTCGTCTTGGCAGAGGGAGCATGAGGAGTTTAGATCCGCAGAAAAGGTTCCTGGGGATATCTATGGGACTCCATGGGGAAACAGTTTCAGAATGACTCAGGTCAGTATTAATTTGGAATAAGTTGGATCGTTTTATTTTATAAGATTATTATGTCATACTATTACTAATGGGCAATGATTAATCTAATGACCCAAAGGTTTCGAACTTTGTATGTCATTCCTTATTAAACCCTAAAAGTAACAAGTTTGGTGGTGGATGGATTAATATAATAATTTATGAATAAGTTGGTCCGTGTTTGGCTTTAGGTTTCAGTGATTAATTAATCACAAAGGAATCACAAATAAACCCTTTTTCTATTTTTGCTTAAAGTTTTGATGCCAAACGGTTGTGGGGGCTAGCTTGATATCTTTCCTTTCCCTACATCTGTCTTTCTTTTGAAAGACTTGTGCATGATGATGCAAGATCAGAATAAAATGAGTTAAATGGGGACATTTCACTTGAGAAAATTCTACCTGGTCCACATGTAAAGACAGCCCACTAAAATAATAATAATAATAATAATAATAATAATAATAATAATCAAAATAAGGGGATTCTTAATTTATTCATTTATCTTTAATTTATAATTTCAGTCTAAACACTAGCAATTTATATAAACAATAAATACTTGAAAGACATCTTATTGTTAAAATGTTATGTTTTGAAATATACTTTTATATATATATACATATATATATATATATATATATATATATATATTTGAAACGCATTAATTTTATTCGATCAAAAGACTTAAAAGATACAGTTTATTGTTTAAACAGTTGATAGATAAATATATGTTTTGAGAACATGCATATTCTCTTACAACTTTAGATGATATTTTTTAAATAATTTTTTATTTTTTTATTTTTTTATTTTTAATATTTAAAAACTATTTAAAAAATAACATATTATTTTGTGAGAAAAAATTGTCAAAATTTAACAGTGAAAATATTATTGCTCAATCTTTAATATCTAAGCAATTAGTTAGAAGATAAGTAATTGGTCTACCGAAAATGGAAGGAGCTTTACACTCAAAATCGATCAACTCTTTATGCTTTAGTCAAAGGTTTTCTTATAAACTTTGCTTGAAGCAATAATACATTAAAAGTATGTTAAATGCTATTTTGTTACCTCAACCAAAACGCTAATTCTGCATTTGCTATTTTTATGGAATTTTGGGGCCACCATGTGAGGGACACATTAAAAGGATAATAACAGTATAAGTCCACTAATTCCATGCACTTTTAAAGAAAACAGTTAGCAATAGATATATTTCTTTGAGAAGGGAATGCATTTTCCTTCTGAAACCCCAACCACACCTCACTATCTCACGCCTCCACGTACACGCGCAGAACACCACACAAAAACCTTTCTTCTTCTCTTTCCACCGGCTTCCATCCTCACGCCTCTTCTCCACGTTGAATAGTTGGCAAAATAAAAAAATATATATATAATTTTTTAACTACTAAATTTTGACAACTTTGTTTTACTACATGAGGTGTCATTTTCTGAGTGGTTTTTATTTTTTCATTTTCTTATACTCAATATTACAAAATCAATTAAAAGATGACACCTCATATTATAAGAGAAAGTTCTCAAAATTAACAAGATATATTGTCCCAAATAAAAATTGCATTAGTGTGTTAATGTTAAGTGTTTCTCCTCTTCATGCCATATTTTTATCTTTCAAAAGTAACTTTTTTAACAAACTTTTTTGTTGATAAAGTTAACAAAATTACTAAATAGAGTAATTTTGCATTATTTTATGAAATTTATAAAAGTAAAATATTAAAATTTTAAGACTTTTGTACTAAAAGTAATTATTTATCAAAGTTTAGCAAAATTTTTTGATACTGAAGTCTCTTTTAGGACAACATTTTCGTAAAACATTTAAAATTAAAGTCGTATTTGTTTAAACAAATTATTAACTCAATTAAAGTTATATCAAAATATCAAAATAGAATGATTTTATTTTTTATACTAAAATCTTCTCATTCTAGTATGACTTCAATTAATTTTAATAGAAATATTATTATTTTAGCACGGTATTTTTACAACGAAGTCGTACCATATTTCTGCGACTTTCTCCGCGTGGAAATTTTTTTCAAAACTTCAGCATTTTTGGAATTTCAAATTTAAATTACTCCAAAAATGTAAAAAATCCTCATTTCTCTTTGCTCTTTATACCCCATTTCCAGTGCATGACGGTGTCATGAATACAGAGAATCTGTAATGCGATTTATTCTTTTGCATGGGAATCCAATTATGCATGCAAACTTTTGATGGGACCCACGCTGCACCATTTATTGCCGGTTTTTTTATTTTAGTTTCCGTGTCAGTATTAGATTAGGTAGGTCAAGACAAATAGTAAATGCAAATTATGGAATTGGAGGCCAAGTAGTCACTGTCAGATTTCTAGATAGATGTGTTTTGCCGATTTATTTATATATTTGTGCTAGTAAAAAGTTGTAGAATGTTTTTTTCTATAACTTTAATTTGGGCATCTAATGTGGAAGCATGTTTGGTTGGAGTAGTGTGGGTACCAAGCATTTGTTCATGATTTTCTATATACAAATTGAACCTTCCATAATATTGTATAAAAATCTGAAAAAGAAAATAGTATTGTATTGGACTAAGGTCACCATTTTTCTTACCTTTCTTTCTAAAATTTTTAAACTAACTTTATATCTTAAATGTTAACGAGGAGTTGAACCTATAATCAACTTTATAACTCTTATAAAACTAATGTCAATGACTCAAATAAATATTTTATTAATGTGTTTTTTATAGAAAATATAAAAAAATTGTTAGTTTGATTTTTAAGATAAAATAAATATTTTAAAAATTACTTTATTTTGCACATTTACTTAAAGAAGTCGTGTTGTTAATATATTTCTTACATGTAACCTAGTTCCTAGGCTCAATTTGGTTTCACATCCCATTTATTTTGCTCCTTTTTTAAATTTCTTCTGACAAATAAGTCATTAACTTAAACAGGGACTGTCGGTCCGAGAATGGAAGGTTCTTGGCATCATTCTTCAGCCAAGTCCAAGAGTAGTGGAATTTTGGGGCCACCACGTTAAAACAATAATAACTGTAAGTCCATTAATTTCGTGCACTTTTAAGGCTAACTTCATATTTTGCTCTTTATGCATCGGTGGGTTTCCTTCTATTTAATTTTTTTTATATCAGTTGGAAGTACTCATCTTCCGTGCACGATATTGATGTGATGGTTTTTATGATGGGACCCGCACTCCACCATTTAGTGCCCATTTTTGTTCTCAATGTTAGAGTAAGTAGGGTCACCATGTTATCTAATTTTAATATTTTTGTTTACCGTGGGCACCGTTTTGCAAGCCAAATAGTGAAATTGGGCATCTAATGCAGCGTGTTTACATATATGAAAGGTTTAATTTTTAGGCTATTGTTTTCTACCTCCCACAATCACTAACTGTATTCAAATATACTTTATTATTGCACATTACTATTATTATCACCACTATTTATGAAAAAGAAGGGAGTGAAATAACGAATTTTTTCTGCAGTAGATTCCCCATATAGTATATAGTGCCTTCTATTTACAAAAGTAGCACGATTTTGAAAATATGTCTTGAGAAATATGTCAGAAGGTTCTTAGATAGTCGAATTTTAACCTTCGTTTTATGTTATTTTGGCGAAAAATCAGTTAGAATTCGATTTTCAAGAAAACGAATTCTGAGATGCAATTTTTTTTTATAGTTTTTGTTCTTTTTTTAAGTAGAAGGAAAGAACGAAAAAAGTTGTCTTTTTTATTTGTTTAGTTTTAATTATTAATTAAAAGAGATAAGAAAAATTAAATGTAAGAATTGTAATAAGTTAATTTACTAATTCTTAATTCTTAATGTAGTAATTGATAATATATTAATTGATGTAATTTTTTAAAACAATTAAATATCAAAAAATGTATAATTATATTTTTGAATAAATGAAGTTTATTATTATTTGGTATGTAATATATAGATTATTAAAATTTGTATTTTGAAAATAAAGTAATGAATAATTGATTGAAAATATGTTGTGGAAGGAAAAATAGATTTAATTGGAATTATTGGCTTAAATAAGCATTGTATAACTTTTTTAGTGTTGTATAAATTGTACAATTCTATTATTTTTACTAAATCATTACTATATCAAGTCCTTTGACAACGGTTAAAAGAGGCATGTGAAACGATTCTAAAGTTATCTTTGAAGGGACGTCGTTAAAAGAAGTTCGAAATAACAACGGTTTCCAAAAATCGTTGTCATATAGTTATTGTGACCGTGATGATCCAAAGTGTCGTTGTTGAAGCTTTTTTCAACTGTAGAAAGCACTAAAAAAATGACGATTGATGTACAATCACTAGTGTAGTAAGGGCTTTTGATCCTGGTTGTTTTTGTTATTCTGCCTCGGTTTTAGAATCGAGGCATATTGGGGTGAGGTCAAAAGGTATGACTTTTGGCCTCGGGTGTTAACCGAAGCCATAAAACGCTTTTTCTGTCTCGGGTAACGTAAGAACCGAGGCCATAGGGGACATTTTTTTGGAACACCACTACAGTTGTGGTAAGTCGTTCCAGAGCACGATGGAAATCGGAAATATCCAAATTGAATCGGAACAGGAACGAAGTTTTCATCCTCCTCCACACTTCCCTTAACAGCGGTCCAGTAATTAGAGGAGACACCTGGTTGTTGAACATCGTAGCTAATGTACACTCTGCCTTCAGGAACAAAAAGGTAGCGACTAAGGATTGAATACGCCATGGTTGCCCTGGATCGGTCTCGAAGGGAGTTTGAACAACAAAGAGAGGGGAAGTTTCGTCTCCACTTATCATCAACGACGAAGTCGCATCATACGCAACCTGCACCAGATTCAACTCATGCTCCATCACCGTATTGCCAACCCACTCCTTCTCACTACACAAAGCTCCTACGTCATAGACTAGATGCCCAGATCTGCCAACGTTTGAGCCCCCTGGTTTCAGCCTCTCTTTCACTTTGCATTTCAGCCACCCTTTTCAACAAACCGTAATATGGAGGTGCAACGAACCAGCGGCGGTGGCGAACCAGTGGCGGCAACGAACTAGGGCGGCAGCGAACCAACGAACCAGTGACGGTGGAGGGGTAGGTTGCAGAACCAGTGATGGTGGAGGGGTAGGTTGCAGGGAGAGAGAAGAGAGAAATGGAGACTGCGGTGGGGAAAAAGAAAAAGAAAAAAAAGGCAAGCATATTGGCTAGGTTGTAGGGAGAGAGAAGAGAGAAATGGAGTTGTTTAGAGAAATGGAGATTGCGGCGGGGAAGAAGAAAAAGAAAAAAGGGCACGCATTTTGGCACCGGTTGTCAATCACCCGAGGCCAAATATGTGAGTTTTTGGCTTCGATTCTCCGCAACCGAGGCATATGCTAGCTTTTGGCATTGATTTTTTATCAACCGAAGCATAACACCGTTTTTGGCTTCGGGTGTTCTGTGAACCGAGGCATAAAAGTTGGGTGGAATTGCAAAAATGCCACCGCACCATTATATGCTTCGGTTTTTTGATAACCGAGGCATATAAGGCGAGTTAAAAACAATAATCTGCACTAGTGAATCGTCGTTCTATATTCACTATAATGGAAAATTACAACAGCACAATCCACGACGGGTTGTGCATTTGCTGTCGTTGAAACAACACATATAACGACAGTTATGGTAAAAATCATCGTTATATGTATCTTTCTTTTAAATTGCAGGTTTGTTTTTCGTCTAAACCTAATCTATAATGCAAAAAAGATCCAATAGAATTCATATCCAAACGGTTCCTACATAATTCCCATCAAAATAGTTCCAACATAATTTCAATCTAAATAGTTCCAAAAAAATTACAATTAACTTATATGACAAAATTAGTCTAAACCAACTTTATCTCTAACTAAATCTAACTCTCACTAACTCTAGATAGGAAATACTTTGCCCAAGCTTGTTATACATAAGTCATTGCTCATGAATCCAATGGACTTGGGTCATTGAATTTCTACAAAAGCATAAGAGAAGTTAATACAAGGACATGAAGATTATTAAATTAAAACAAATTACCTTATCCCAACCATTTTCATAATTGCCTTATACAATTGTTATCATCTATTGCATGACGAAACAACCACACTTAAAGCCCCTAGTTTGTTTATTACACTACATTCATAGTAAAATTATTTAGATATAAATTAAATGATAATACTAGAAATAAATGAATAGTATATATATATATATAATATATATGTATATATGTATGTATATATATATATATATATATATATAATATAATATATATATATATATATATATATGCATATATACACACACATAGCAGAGGTACTTGTAATATCCCTATCGGATATTACAGTTTTAAATAATAAAATAAAGAATTATTACATCAACTTCATTTAATAAAACCTCATTTCTCAAAAACACGGGAAATTTAAAACTTGATCTTAAGTTAAAGTGTCTCGAATACATGTAAAATCATTTATAAACAAAACCATGTTCATAATCAAAGATTACAAACTATAAAATCCATTATAAAACAATTTTATAAAATTTTCCCAGTTAGCCCTTGCTTCGTCTCTATGCCTCATCGGATCCACCTACAACATCCTTTGCTCACGTGTATCGTGTACACGATCATTGTCAAACACAAGCAGACATGATAAGCTAATAGAATAAACATATATATATATATATAATATAATATAATATAATATAACACATTTATATATATACAAAATTACACCAAAAGAATTTCATCCTTTGATTTCATATCATTTGGTCACAACCACGCTAACCGTGTTCTACATCTTCTAGTAATTACCTTAAGGTGTGTTGCTGTTATACCTATCGGCCACAACCGATAGAGCACGTGCGAGAAACCATGCTACGGATCACACACCGTAACGTCAGATGGAGTTTCCAAATATGAACATAGTTCGTAACGTCCCAAAACTACCAAACTCGTAAGCTAATTACTGTCGAGGGCAATCCATCTGGACCCATCTGTACTGGCCACAACAACACATTCACACCGGCAACACTCACCAACCCGAGATCAACTCAAGGGTTTCCTCGTGTTCTTCTACCACCCCAAGCTCAACTTGAGGAATGTCACGTGCTTAACCCCTATCCCGAGCTCAACTCAAGGGATACGTTCCGAGCCACAACTCAAGGAACAACTACAACCCGACCTTTAAGGTACCCTAAAAGCCTTGTAGATCACGCACGCCGAGCCAGCAAACCCAATGCTGTTGCAACAAAATCACCTGGGGCTACTCGCAATGCGCTAGGCGCTGCCCACTTTTAGACCGCCTGGCGGGGGACACGTACCGCTAGGTGCGTAGCGCCTCAGAAACACCAAAGCTTCAGACACCGCCTGGCGAGACTGCTCTCACCGTCAGGTGCACTAGTTCTAGGAGCCCACTAACATTGTAGCTATCGCCTCACAACATACAGACTCTCCGGGATACCGCTATCGCCTGGCGGGTTGAACCCCGTCGCCAAGCGCCACACCAGTACAGCGAAAGGTATTGGTTTTGCTGCATTCCATTCAGCTGCTAACTCTCATTCATGCATTTGCACAACCTAGAGTACCAATTCTCCATGGTTATCTTATTACCAAATTTTCTTATACCCATATGAGTCCTCCTATCCTATCATACCAGTGAGTTGCTTTACTTAAGATTAATTGACTCTCTAACAATTCACCTTATGCAACTCATACAAGTTATAGTTAATACTTACCATTCCCTGACAGTATTTTGATTATTCCATCCATGAAGCCCTCACAGTCATGTAACCCTATCTTGTTATTTAACATGAATAACCTATACCAACCACTCTTGTATTTTTTTATTTCAACTACAATAGACTTAGCAGACAAATTTTTCCAATCCATTCTTCAGTTCTAATCTTATGTCATTAACCACATTTTCTATCTAATCTTCTAGGTATCCAAATTCAATCTCTTTTCACTAATTTCTCCATACCACTTCATGCCCAAAAGTTATCACAACATCCAACCCGAACCATCACATCTAAAACCTCCAGAATGCCACTGGTGCAGTGTTGTTGCCTAGCGGTACCCTATCTTTCGCCAACCGGTGCATCAGACCTGGGAAAAATCCAGGTTCTGTTACACCTACCGAAATTCCCCTTACCTCTTTTTTGCCTTTCTCGATCCAGTCTCCTCCATTTTTACACAAGAATACAACAACACAAACATAATATTCCCTTCTAACTATACCCAGCAAGGATTATAATGCAATTACACAATAATTATACTCCAATCATCAAAACCTCCAAATTTGTCAGCCCTAAAAACGTATTCTCAATGTTCCTTCACATTTAGCCCTCAATTACGCGAAACTCAATGAAGTTGGACATCAAATTATCCCTTAACAATTGAAACTAACCTTCATTCCGTTCAGAATCCTCCCAGATCCCAAAAAATATCAAAATTGAGCCAACATGGCTTGCGTCGCCTGACGATTCAATCACCACCGCTAGGCCCTTCATCAGAGAACCCAGAAATGGGTTACATGCTTGCGTCGCCTGGCGATACAAGGCTTCACCGCCAGGCGGTTCCTCAAAGGAACCCAGAAACACACCAGAATTATGAGCCGCCTGGCTAAAACATAAGTTCATGGAAATTAAACACATGCATATATCATACCATTCATGCTTAGCATAAAATTTAGCGTGGATAACTCTCCTAACCTGAATATCCTTTCTCTCAAGACAATTTGTTGCAATGCTTTATGATTTCCAATGGCCTCCCTTTAGCTCTCCACTCAAAAACTCTAAATCTCTCTAAATTTCAACTCTAGTACTGTAAAATTTTGCAGCCTCCTACCCTCACAACAATACAGTGTTGTTTTCCTTTCTAATTCCTTTCTCTCTCTCCATTACAACCCAATAATTACCCCATTATTCAATAAAACGAAAATTAATTAGAGTAAGGTTAATGGCCATTCAAGAGCCATTATTAGATGGTTTTCCAACCCTTCCTTGGCTACCCATTCAGTTAGGGTTTCCTCCACCCTTTCACATTCATGCGAAAATTAATTTTGGCAAAAAGAAATTTTACTTTGGTTCTACCAAGGTTTAAACCCATGACCATTTCAATGTCAAATTCATGCACAACCATTCAACCAATTCATGTTTCGTGTTAATTAATATAATTCTATGAATATATTATCACTCAACATGCTCAAGCATATTATTAAAACCATAATAATTAAATAACACACAAATGACATACATAGCACTTAAACCCAAGTCCTCTTACACAATAAAGTACTCTCAACCATTTGAGCTAGTACTTTTTCACGTCATATGAGTCAATATTAAATGGCATAAAGGCTCATATTACTCGCCTTTATTAATTAATTAAATTCCACGGGTCTTACAGTACTCGGAGAGAAATCCTAGTGACCCTTTTCGTATTGGCAATCGATCTACCACTCAATATACTTTGTCCATTAAAAGCACTAAAGTATAAACAATGTTAGAAAATATGACATTGTATATTCTAGTTGAATGTATAATGGAAAGAGTTTCTTAAAAAAGACTTATGTATCAATTATGCTCTTCAAATAAGTGGGATGAGGTATATGACAAGAGCAAAACCATAAAGTGGTACGCTCTGGTATTGACACAACTAGTAGTTGTCAATGACAACTACATTGAAAATTAGTTGAAATATATTTAAAATGTAAAATTTATACGTTATGCAATGAAAAATAAGGATATAGTTACCTATCTATATATGGAGCAATGTAAATATTTTTATTTCACTACATTATGGAATTACTTATGTACGTTTTTGTTTTAAGGTTCCTGCTACCCATTGGAGTCATGAAATTAGGGTCTATAAACCCATATGTGTCATTCTTTCTCACTTTCGCAGTCAAATCATGCAAGTACCTTATTTGATAATGAAAGCACACATTTAATATCTAAGAAGGAAACGATTTTAAAATAATTAACTTACATCATCCATAATTGCAAAATAGAGACATTTAAGTCCTCTATGCCTGATATGATCTCCATCAAATCAGATTTATATATGAACAATGACAACTCGTTATCTCTACCAAAAATAGTAGCATCCCAAAGAATCGAAATTGCATTTGTACTCATGCTTGTAGTAAATTTCACCAATGTCGTTATTGGATCCTCACAATCTTTTATGCAACTCTGGTTCATGTTGCTACGCACAAAATCAAGCATGATATTAGTTAGGATAATATATATATATATATATATATATATATATATATATATATATATATATATATATATATATACTACATATGTAAATATATTATTGCATATACAAACCAATTCAATGTGTGGTGTCATCATGACGAGATGTTTTGGCTAGGCATTGAAAGTTCTCAATGCTTGTGATACAATACCAACATCTGATGTCGGTATAAGAGCTACAACATCACCATCAATTCACGGTGTCTTCTGGCTACTAGCTAACTTCTTAGTTAGGGCCTTTAATGTAGTAGCTCATTGCAAGTACATCCCAATGTTTATTAATCATTATTGATGTAAATGATTCAATCTTATAAATTTCATTGGCTTGCTCATGTTCATTGTTGGTCTCCTTTTTACCGTGTAGCACAACATGCCAATTTTTAGATGTAGGATGAGCTATATAGAACATCTTCATATGCTACCTTTCGAAAGTCAACCAATGTCATTTCTGATTCGTTAACTTTCAAACAAATTTTGTTGTCAACCCATTTGCATTTGAAAACAGGTATAGAAAACTTGGTATAACTAACTTCCTAAATCTCTTATATAACATCGTAATATGACATGGATCCCACAATAGGATTTTGATCTTTTGAAGTTGAGAATTGCAACGAATCTTCCTCCAAAGTAACTCTGCTATTCTGCACGATGCTTTTATCATCTTGAGACTTTGTATAAAATAAAGTTCCATTGATTTCATAGCTAGAACAACAAAACACTTCAAACTTTAATCCATTTGCAAGCCATGTTAATGTTTCAGATGCAGACGAATCCTTAATGATTTGTTCTCTAAACCAACTCATGAAAGTTTTGTTATGCTCCATCAACACCTACCTCTTTGATTATCTTGGGGTTTTATCTTTGACAATGTCCTTGTGTGTAGTTAAAGATGGTATAACTTCATCTGTGTTATTTAATATATACAAATGTACTTGCATAACCTCTTTTCTAGATTTGTTTTTCACATGTACACTTGCTGAGGACTTTTGCATTGTTTTACATGAGTGCCAAAAATTGTCAAGCACTCTTATAGAATTTGCTTTTGATTCTTCACTTATCCCTTCAAAATATTCATATATTGTTCCACTGAGTACATCCATCATACATAAATTGACCTACACAATCTAATTTATCTTACAAAACAAACAATCAAATGCATTATGATGTCAAAAAATGATGGAGGAAAAAATATCTCTACTTGACACAAAATAATAACAATCTTTTGTTGGAGTTCCTCCAAATTTTGAGGGTCAATAACTTTCTTAAATATGCAATTGAAAAATGAACACAATCAGGTTATAGTAAGCCTCAGATTTTTTTGGTAAGATACGACGTATGACCACAAGCAATAATTATTGCGTTAAAACATGACAATCATGACTTTTTAAGTCAATTAGTTTTAGATCTTGCATGAATATAAGAATTTTTACATTTGAAGAGTATCCTTGTAGTACCTTAACTCCTTGAAGACATTGACAAAAACTTGTTCTCTCCTTTTTCGACAAAGTGTAACATGTTGCGGGTAAAAAGTTCGCTTACCAACTTCTTTTGGTGCTAACTCCTCTCATATATTCATTCCAATCATATCCAAATGAGCATTGACGTCATCCTTTGTCTTCCCTTTTATATTTAGAAGTGTTCTAATTAAACTATCACAAATTTTCTTTTCAACATGCATCACATTTATATAGTGTCACACATCTAACTTGCACTAGTATGGAAGATAAAAAAATATTGACCTCTTCTTTCGTATGTTAGCCACAATTGCCTTTCTTTTCTTCTTCTTTTTTTCAAAATCTACATGAAGACCTTTCACCTTCTCAAAAACCTGAGCACCAGTTAATGGAATTGGAGAAATGTCATGTTCTTGGTGTCCATTGATGGCTTTCTTTAATCTACGATATAGATGAAATGGATTTAGAAATCTATGATGTTGAAGATAGATTGTTCTTCTCCCATGCTTTAATTGTCTATATGACCTTTCACACTATAACCTGACAAATTTCCATATGCAGAAAAGTCATTGATAGTACAAAATAACATGTCATGCATTTGGAAGGATTCGTTGGCAAACCCATCAAAGACTTCAACCTTATCATCACATAAAATTTCAAGCCTTCAATCAATGGACTAAGATAAACATCAATATCATTCCCTGGTTTTTTTGGACCAGAAATCATAATAGATAACATCATGTACTTTCTCTTCATACATAAACTTGGAGGCAAGTTATAAATCACTAACGAAACGAGCCATGAACTATGATTGGTACTAAAATCCTCATAAGGATTCATTCCATCTGAAGCTAATTCAAGTCTCAAATTTCTTGATTCATTTCCAAATGTAGGAAATTCTTTATCAATGTTCCTCCATTGCACAAAATCTGCAGAATGACGAACTAGTCCATCACATTTCCGCTCATCAGCATGCCATCTAAGGTTTTTAGCATCAGTTGGATTCGCAAACATATGCTTACACCTTGAAATTATTAGTAGATACCAAACTGCCTTTGAAGGAGGGTCGTGCTTTGTGACCTCATTGTTATTCTCTTTATCACCATCTTTAACTTCAAAATGTGACAACCCATACTTGGGACAACTTCTCAACTCTACAAACTTTTTCTATATAAAATACAATCATTAGGATATGCATGAATCTTTTCATATTCCATACCAATCGGACAAAGTATCTTTTTTGCCTCATACAATTGATCAGGTAGTGTATTACTTTCAGGAAGCATTTCTTTCAACAACTAAAGCAATTCTGGTGAAACTTTTATCAATCCACCCATTTAATGCCTTCAAATTTATCAACCTTAACACTGTTGATAATTGTGTGAAGTTAGTTGAACCGGGATATAACGGGGTCTCTACATTTGTAGTCATACTTTCACATACAACTTTAACAAAGTTTTGTACTCCAACATCACGAATCATGTTCTTTACTCTATCTTCCATTGTCGAGTCTACAAATTCATGTGTTTCAACCACAGTTGGAGTGTCTACCAATTCACTATATCACATTCGTGTTGTATAATTCTTTAGAAATCCATCGCATAGAAGATGTTCACTAATCTCGACCACATCCAATATTCTCCCATTCAAAAAATTCACACAGGAACACCTCATCTTTCTTGTATTTTTTGTACTACCACCATGACGTTAAGTGAATTCTATAAACTCCTTGACCCCTCTCTCATAATCATCACTTATATGTGATAAATTAATCCAGCTCTGATCCATCATTGTTTTGTAACGAGAATTTTTTTTATAGTACATACAAATAATAAGTGTCTAGGGTCAGACTCCTCCAGACTCAATCTCAACACATTGTCGGGGGTTGAACACCCGCAGACTTAATCCTAACTCGTTTAACAATATGCATATACCACAATAATTGAACAAATACTCAAATTTAAAAACTAAACAAGCCACATTTTTGTTATTTATGGATCTAAAAAGGAACGTTCATGTTCACGTTTAATAATATGCATATACCACAATTCCTAAAAGGAACCAAGTATCTGTGCAAAGCATGACCCCAACTCAAATCACTGAATCAACAAACAAAGCTGAATTTAACAGAAAACAGTAAAGTAATGTATAAAAGCACTATAGAATTTAGAGGTAGAAACTTAAATTGCACATGAATCATAAACAAGTAACTTAGTTATTTTAAATCATAACCGCAACTGGAACATTGTATTTCATTCTCAAAATTATAAGAGGATTACACACATTCAAGAGAAATGCTAAAATTAAAATGGTGAAAGGGAGCTCACTTAGCAATCCCAGCCACTTTGTGCTCATGATCAACCAAATTGAACTACTCACACAATAAGGGACAATCCAAAATCTAAAGGTCACTTTGTGCTCATCAAATATGGAAAACCCCTCTTACAATGCACTCTTTATCCCTCGCATAAGAACCTCAAACCTTAGCTCTCTCCAAAATATCTCTCTCGCACACTCTCTAGGGATCCCATACAAAAACCTAATCTGCCCCTTTTAAACCCTTCACAAAAAATCAAAAAAGATGAAAAATCTAACCCATCTCTCGAACTAGAATCCTCGCTCTCGAACCAGAATCGTTGCGCCCTTGATCTACTTTGAATCTCTCTCATTCGTCCATCATCCATGCTCTCACTCCATTTTGATCTTTGAATCATTTCCATCCATCACACATCAGCTCTGCCTCGCACCCTTATATTAGAGCACTCATGCATCAGATTTCATCCTTCACCATCCGCACATTAGGGCCATTTTTTCTTTTCTATGCATTAGGGATTGTTCTCAAATGAGAATCTTCGTGCCTCTCTTGATCAACGTCCACATATCAGCCACTTAAGTAAAACCATGTGTTTTGACCACAACCAATTGAATTGACCATGGGCTCATCTACAATTAATAAAAACATTATTTTTGTAGACAATCAACAAAAACTAATTAATTAAAGACACAAAAACAATTATTTAAACTAAAACTAAACTTTTAGAAAGGAAAAACACTGCAAAATGGCGTGCTAACACTCTCCCATCCTATGCTAATAACGCCCCTATATCTTTCGTAGAGGAAGGTTCCGTCTACTTGCACCAACGATTTGCAATAGGCAAATCCATCAACGCACGGTTTGAAGGTCCAGAAAAGTCTTGTGAAATGTTATTGGTTTTGGAGGACCTCCTCACCATCAATAATTGGTCGTGTTTTGAGTTTGTATTCAAACCCATGAGGAAAAGTTTGTATTGCTTGTAGCACCCACGACAATTTGTTGAAGGATTCTTCCCAATTGCCGTACACATCTTCAATTGTGTGTTGTTTCGCCAACCAAGCCTTTTTATACGGTGGTGGTTGGTGTAACATCCTGTCCAAATTTTACGAATTTAATAAAATAAAATAGAAGTAAAGCATTAAAAATCATTTATTATAATTTCATTTCCCAACACTTATTCTAAAATTAAAACATTTATTTCATCCAAACTTATTCTAAAATCCATACTTTATAAAAATTTAGATGCAGTATCTGAGTCTGGAACATAAAGTTTACAAAATTATTTCAAAACCATAAAACATAAAAACTCTGATAAATCTTCTCCCAGACTAGCCTCACTCCGGCTCTAGGCCTCACCAGATCCACCTGCAACGTCATCTGCTCTGGTGTATAGTGTGCACGATCATCGTCAAACACAAGCAGATAAGGTGAGCTAACAGTTAAATAACATATATATAAAACATATATACATACAAACACACCAAATGAATTTCATCCTTTGATTCCATATCACATGGCCACCACCATGTCATCCATGGTCTACATCTTTAGACAAATATCTTAAGATGTCTTGCTACTACACCTACAAGCTACAACTTGTAGAGCACGTGAGGGAAACCGGCTACAGACTATACTTTGTAACGCTATGTGAAGTTCCCAATGTGAACATAGTTCATAACATCTCAAGACTACCAAACTTGCCAGCTTAATACTGAGAAGGGCAATCTATCTAGATCCATCCGTACGAGCCACAACTCGCACACTCAGACCGATAACACTCGTAAACCCAAGCCACAACTCAAGAGTTCCTCATGTTCATCTGTTATCTCAAGCCACAACTCAAGAGATGTCATTCTAAACCACAACTCAAGGAATGCCACGTGCTTAACCCCTATCCCGAGCCATAACTCAAGGGATACGTTCCGAGCCACAACTCAAGGAACCCCAGCAAGCCGACCTTAGAGATATCACCAAAGTCTTGTAGACCACGCACATTCGAAACAAGCAAAACACAAGCTTTGCCTCTGCATTATCGCCTAGCGCTGCTCCCGAGCCACTAGGAGAAATTCGCTTCCAGACCGCCTAGCGGGGGACCCGTGCTGCCAAGCGCCAAGCGCCTCTGAGTCCTCTTGTTTGCAGGTATCCCTGGCGGGACAACCCTCACCGCCAGGCGCCACACGTCTAGTAGGGCGTGAGCATAGGTCGGGTTAGGTCGGATTTGAATCCAAGAAGCCAATCCAACCCAATCTGAATTTATTACATAAAAAATCGAATTCGACCATTTTACAATTCGGGTTGGTCGGATTCGAGAAATATCAGGTTCGAATATTTTTGATTGGATATGGATTATCCGAATTTAAGAAAACAAAGGATTTGCGTGCTTCTACGCGACGTTGACGAGAACAGATCCACATCCATTGCATGCACCTCGAACACATATCCACATCCATTGCAAGCACCACCGAATATATCCATTAAACAAATCCGTTGAACAGATCCACAACCATCTTGAGAAGATTTGCATGCTTCATCACTTGCAACAGTTTTTCACCCTCACCGAAGATCGTGTGAGTCCATATTTGCATCTATAACCTCTGCACAAGCACCTGAAACAAGTAGTTGTTGTTGGCCGTCGACGCTCTCATTTGCCTCGTCACTCATCTTTTTTATTTGCAGTTGATGAATCATTGTTCTGTTGGTTACAACTTAGAAAAGCAACGTTCATGTTCTCGCTTGCTTCCTCTGATCACCATGGCACACACATAGAAGAAGGACAACCCAAAAATAAAACCACCCCTTTTATTTTTCTCTGCATTATGGAAGAATGACTATGTAGCTTGAAGTCCGACAATGGAAGATGAGACTGTGTATTTGGAGTTTTGAGAAGTAAGGAAGGAAGAAACAATTGCTTTGCTATTCGGAAAAAAAGAAAGAAAGTGAAAAACCATGTGTGACGGCTAGGGTTCAATGAAAATAGAGGAGTTTTATTTTTACATCAGGTCGGATCAGATTCTTTTGGGTTTCTTTTTTCAGATTCGTACCCGACCAATTATACCCGTTTTACCCAATTTAAATTATTCAATACAAACCGAATTCATTTGAAACTAACTAAATGCCCAATTTTTTTATTTGGATTTGTCGGGTGCGGACGAGTGAGGGTTTTTTGCTCACCCATAGCATCCAATACCCCTCTGTTTTGTAGCTTCTACTTGGCGGTTCAAACCTCACTACCAGGTGCTATACCAGTATAGTGAGCCTACTTGTTGTTTTCCAAATCAATGCCATTCTAATCCATCTAAATAACATATCATACTCCACACTTCGAAATAAATTTCTAAATATCATTTAGAGATTTCAGTGCCTCTCACCCGTAGGTTACATAAATTCATAACTCCAAATATCTACTCACCTTAACTAGCCCAATTGCCTAGATGCCATGAGGAATTATCAACTCATAAACTCATTATACCATAAACCAAAACTTACTATTTTCCGTCAGGGTCCCAAATAGTCCATCCATGATACTACCACAACCATATTCCCCTGCCTTATCATTTAACATGCCATATGCTCATCTATGCACCATTTGGTCAAAGTACTCTAAGTTAACTCTCAAAACTGACTAGTTATGCTTATGATGAACCTATACCAACCACTGCAACATTTTATAATTCAGCCACAATACCATTACAACACAGATTTCCAATCCATTCTTTAATTCTCATCCCATTCCATTAATCATGTTTCTTCTCCAACCCTCCAGATATTCCAAATCAATCTTTTCACTAATTTTTCAATACCACTTCATCCCAAAAGTTACCACAACATCCAACTCGAGCCAATCACACCTAAAATTTCCAGAAATTCCTTTGGATGTCGTGTTGTCGCCTGGTGGTACACTATATTCCGCCAGGCGATGCATTAGTCCTGGTAAAAATCCCAAGTTTTGTTACACCTGCTAGAGTCTCCCGGTACCCCCATTTTGCATTTCTCTATACAGTCTCCTCCATTTCGCATGTGAACATGATAACAGTGATATAAATATTCAACCCTAACTATCTCTAACAATAATTCCAATGCCAAACCACGATAATTACACTCAATTTGTCAAAACCCCAATCTGCCAACCTTAATATTCCTATATAACCATTTTCAATTAATTCCCTCGCACAACACTGTAATTTCACAATTAATAATCTCCTTTTAATCAATTTATGATTAAAACACCATTTCCATCGATCAAAAATAGTCCAGAACCCAGAAAACCCCAAAATCGAGCCATATGGCGGGTGTTCATCACCGTCAGGCCATTCATTCACAAACCTAGAAACTAGGTGATCAAGGATGTGTCACCTAACGGCACGTTGCTTGCCGCCAGGCGGTTCCTCGCAGGAACCCATAAATGCATAAAAATGGCATAAGTTGCCTGACGGCAATTCATCACCCATCAAGCGATTTCTGGAAAAATTCCAGAAACACGAAATTCAAATAAAAGCAGAGAAATATCATACATAATCATGATGTACATCATGCAACTATTCTTAAACATAACATTTACAAGGCTCAATTCCTCTAACCTAGTTTCCTTGCTAAAACTTGAATATTCTTGACTTCTTCCTTGCTTCCAATGGCTTGCCTTAGCTCTCTCTCCAATTTAATCCCTATGCTTCAATCAACAACACAATATTCACTCTGAATTCTCTCTCCCTACTATGCAGAACAATGGCAGCCTTCACCCTCTCTCTTTTTCCTCTTAATTGGCTAATTACTAAGCCTTAATGATGGGTTAATGGCTCAAAACGAAAATTCCTTCATTGATGGTGGTAATTACCATTCAAGCACAATTATTAGATGGTTTTCCAACCCCCTTGGCTACCCCTCTACCAACTAGGGTTCTAACCTTTCACATCCATGCCAAAAAGAAAATTGGCAAAAAAGAAGAAGTTTGTTTTGGATCTACCAAGGTTCAAACCCATAACCATTCAAATGTCAACTCAATGCATAACATTTCAACCAATTCATGTTTCATGATAATTCCTAAAATTCTAGGATTATTTTATCACTCATCATGATCAAACATACTATTAAAATAATAATCAACTAAATAACACGTAATGGCCTACATAGGACTCAAACCTAAATCCTTTCATAACAACCAAGTACTCTCAACCACTTGAGCTAGTACTTTTTCTGATCACATCAATCAACATTTAATACCATAAAGACTTCTGCTACCCATATTTATTAATTAATTAAATTTCGTGGATCTTACATTGGGTGGGGGAAGGAGGCGCGCTAGTGACTTGCTAAAACAAGGGTAAAGGTGGTGCGAGGTGGCTATGGCAATGAGGAAGAAGAATAAGCTTGAAGAAGACGAAGAATAGTGACACACCTCTACAATCACGATTTTGAATTCTAAATAAACCTTACGGCTTCAATTCAATTTTTAAATGAAGCATAACATAATTTTGGCCCCAATTCCCCTTTTAACCGAAGCCAAACACCATGCTGCTAGTAACAATTTTGAAATAAGTTTTTGTTAAAAAAAATCAAAAGGGATTTTGGCCCTAGGTCCTTAGGAGTCGAACCACAAAACCATGTACTTCTTCGGTTATATAGTAAACTGAGACAAAAGAAAGTTAGAAAAAATTACAAAAATAAAATCGCATTTTGTTATTTACTTCATTTAAAAAAAAAAAAACTAAAGCATATAGCAAGTTACTTGAACACGATAAGTACATTGTTAAGGGTAAAAACTTTTTAAAATATATGTACAAATCTGTTAATTAAATTTGATGGTTTAATTAAGTTTTAAGTTCATACTATATGATTGAGTTTTGTTTTAAGTGCTTAATATTTTTTTCTTCAAATTTAATTACTAACGATTTAATATTATTTTTCTGTTTAACTTTTTTTCTATTGTCTCCGTATAACAGTAAGTATTTTTTTTTGTTTCTGTTTAGTTGTATGACAAAGGTATATATAAGTTGTTATGATAATAAGATATTGAAAGACCACGCAAAAATCTTAAATACCAAATAATATTAATAAATGTAATAATAATATTGATATCATTAAATTTATTTTATAATAATAGTTATAAACTCCTCTCTGAAAGTTTGCTGGTTAGTGCAAACTGTGCATTAACCAACCAATCAAAAGTCACATTGGGTCTCTCTTTTGATTCAAGATTGAATTGAAAGCATGCTTCTTCTTTTTTACTGATACTGTGATCAAAGCCATTTGAGTGGGAGAGACAGAGACACGCCAAAACCACCACGATCGCTCTCTCGTGTTCTTTCTCTTTCCTCTCTTCTCACCGATCCTCTCACCATGGCCGAATTCTTGGATCTCGAATCCCAAGACGGCGTGCGCATGCCCTGGAACGTGATCCCAGGCACCAAGCAAGACGCCCTAAACTGCGTCGTTCCGGTCTCCGTTGTCTACACTCCCATAAAGCAATTCCCCTCCATGCCAGTCCTCAATTACACGCCTCTCCGATGCCGCACGTGCCGCTCCGTTCTCAATCCCTTCTGCATCGTCGACTTCGCCGCCAAGATCTGGATCTGCCCCTTCTGCTTCCAGCGCAACCACTTTCCCCCTCACTACGCCTCAATATCCGACGAATCCCTCCCGGCCGAGCTTTTCCCGCAGTACACCACCGTCGAGTATAACTCCGACGCCTCGTCCGCTGCCTCTGCCGCCGTACCTCCCGTTTTCCTCTTCGTCGTCGACACATGCGTCATCGAGGAGGAGATCGGATTCCTGCGCTCCGCGCTCGCGCAGGCTGTCGAGCTCCTTCCCGAGAATTCGCTCGTTGGACTCATCACCTTCGGGACGTTCGTGCATGTTCACGAGTTAGGGTTTGGTGCGTTGCCGAAGACGTACGTGTTCAAGGGATCGAAGGATGTCACCAAGGACCAGCTCCTCGAACAGATGAGCTTCTTCGCCAAGAAGCCACGCCCGGCCGTTGGTGTGGTCGCTGGCGCGCGCGATGGTCTCTCCGCGGACAGCATTTCGCGGTTCCTCGTGCCGGCGTCTGAGTGCGAGTTCACTATCAATTCGGTAATGTTTGTTGATTTGGAGTATGTTGGTGTTAATTTCTGTGTGCGCACGGGTGCTACTCTCGATTTGGTAATGCCTGTTGAATGCCTTTGGCAGTGGAATGAAATGAATTCGGATTGCGTATATTTTGTGTTGATTTTGCGTGTATGTGTGTGTGCTCGCATTCCGCTCTCAATTCAGTTATGTAATGTTTGTTTAGTGTCTCTTGTAGTGGAATGAAATGAATTTGTATTTGGCAAGGTTTAAATTGTGGAAGTTTTTTTTGTCACCTGCACGGTGTTTTTTCTTTTTTGAAATTGCAGACACATGTGGCTGATGCAGCTGCAAATGCAATTGTCATGTGGTGGCAGACACTCCAAACACCTTGACATTGTGGTCAAAACTGTGTTCATAGACTGTTTTAAGACGCTGGTGTTAATTTGTGCGTATAGACTCTATTTTCAATTTGGGAATGTTTGTTCATTGTCTCTTGTAGTGGAATGAGATGCATTTGGTGTGTGTATAATTGCATTCGGTGCTAAATTTTTGTGTGTACACTCCACTCTTAATATGGTAATATTTGTTAAGTTTCCCTTGTACCGGAGTGGAATGAATTTGAGTGTTTTCTGTGTTAACTTTTGTGTTGAGTTTTTCTTGTAGTGAAATGAAATGAATTTGGAGTGTATTTTGTGTTAATTTATGGGTGGTATACTTGTGGTTTGGTTTGGTGGGCAGGTTTTGGAGGAGCTGCAGAAAGATCCATGGGCAGTGCCCGCAGATCAGAGAGCAACTCGGTGTACCAGCACAGCTCTGAGTATCGCAGCAAGTTTGTTAGGGGCATGTGTCCCTGGTTCTGCCGCAAGAATAATGGCATTTATTGGTGGACCGGCTACTGAAGGACCTGCCCCTGTAAGAGCCTCTTATGCAACTTATGTAGTCATATTTACGTTTGTCAATGAGTTATTTATTGTTGTAGTTGTGCATGTAGCAAAATTTGAGTTCTATGATTAGTTAGTGTTGTAGGTTATTCGAGTGAACATTAATAAGTGAAGCCTGTGTAATCAATGGAGTGTTTAGGCTGGTAGTAAAGGAACCTTTTCAGCAACAAAGTGTTGAGGTTAACAATTATACTTTAAGTTTAAGCTTCAAAGATTTCTTAAGGATGATATTATATTTCAGACATATATTTTTCTTATCATGACTGTATTTTAGATGGAACTCTCTATTATGACATCTTTTAGTAAAATTGAGTGTTGTACTTTCCTCCCTCCTCTTTAGTATCTAAACACAAATATTTTAGTTTTGAATGCATTTGCTATGTTGGCATTTTTTATTTGGCATGTACAATGGATCTTGGTGTTTTGAATGCCTGCATCAGTGTAATGTATTTAACTTTGAGTCCATTTTGTTGAACTTGTAAAATTGAGTTTGCATCATAGGCAATAATGAATTCCATCTTACTTGATTGGTTGATGACATTCAGCTGCTTCCATCTTTTGAACTATTGTATATTGCAGATTGTATCCAAACAACTTTCTGAACCAATTCGATCCCACAAGGATCTGGATAAAGATTCTGTGCCACATTACCATAAATGTGTGAAATTCTATGATGGACTTGCAAAGCAGCTTGTACATCAAGGACATGTACTAGATCTCTTTGCTTGTGCTCTTGATCAGGTAATGTTCACTTTTATCAACTGACCTTTTTTTGTTCAGTACACAGCAGTTTACTTGTGTATAAGTTAACCAGTGTTTGTCTCTGCTTCCCCCTAAAGAACCTTCACTGTTAAGTTTTTGCCAAACTTAGAATATTTAAACAACAATCTAACTTCCAAGTATCCAGTGTAATCAAGAGTTTGTGACGATGCTTTAACTTGTTATTCACTTCTTCCCATTCTTTAATACTTATATTTTTTTTCCCACAAATATATTTTTTTTACCAAGTTTCTTTTTCTTCCCCTGATTTCTTAGTTTTTATGAGTATTCTTTATCTGTCTTGTCTGAAATCTTTGCTTCTATTTTATTTGTTAGATTTAATTTTATGAAAAATAATTTTTTCAATCATTATTTTTAAATGAAGGTGGATGATACTTTAGGGAAGTCCTTCCAATGAGCCATAATTCTAATACCTCTCACCATTAATAATTAGACTGTCCTAATTCATAATTCCTGTAGTCTGAAATCCCTGGTTTGTTTATGGATAAAATAAAAAATAGTTGATAATTTTGTTACCTGCTATCTGATTTCATTTCTGGTCAAGTTATGTGATGCTAAGCTTTATACTTTTAGTTGGACTATATTGGCTGACAAAAGTGTTATTCCTTATTTCTGTTGATGTTAGACATTTTTGTTTGTGGTTATTTTGCTTTGTATAATTCATAATTCCTGTAGTCTGAAATCCCTGGTTTGTTTATGGATAAAATAAGAATAGTTGGAAATTTTGTTACCTGCTATCTGATTTCATTTCTGGTCAAGTTATGTGATGCTAAGCTTTATACTTTTAGTTGGACTATATTGGCTGACAAAAGTGTTATTCCTTATTTCTGTAGATGTTAGACATTTTTGTTTGTGGTTATTTTGCTTTGTATAATTTTCACGTATTGAAAAACATTAAATTTCTTGTTTATACTTTATCCTCCAGGTAGGAATTGCCGAACTTAAAACTGCTGTTGAAAGGACTGGAGGCCTTGTTGTACTTGCTGAAAGTTTTGGTCATTCAGTGTTCAAGGATTCGCTTAAGCGTGTTTTCCAATCGGGTGATTATGATTTGGGTCTCTCTTCAAAGTAAGTCTTATTTTTTTCATTTTCTTTCTTTGATGTGTGGATTTTCCTTATTTGCTATTGAAGAGTCCACATGGACTAGAGATATGACCAAATAATAATGTATAGGCGGGTGTAAAATTCATCTTATTAAGTTAGTCACCTTATTAAGTCAGTTTTGTGAGGTTGAATTAGACTTAAATTTTACTTTTTTAAGATGATATTAGAATTATTCAAAGCCTATCTTAGTCAAGCTTGTTGGGTCTCGTGTCACCTACAATCGGGTTCCCCTAGTTCCAATATTGATAACACTGGTCCTTAGTGTTAGGGACTGTATTGAAGATATCACATTAATTAGAGATAAAGGCAAATTAGAACATATAAGTGGGTGGAAACCTTGTCTTACAAGTTGGTTTCATGAGGTTGAGTTAGGCTTAAGTTTTACTTTCTTAAGATGATATCAGAGCCTATCCTAGGCTTATATATTTCATGTATGTTTAATGCTTGAAATAATATAAAAATAAAATTGATGAAAAAAAGAAAAAAGAAAAAAAATGACTATAAGAAAATATTATGACTGTTGTATATATTAGTTGAATGTTATATTTTAGGTTTGGTTTAGGAAAAAGAGGTAGTGTGGGATTTGGGACGTGATGTCTTATTCAGCATGGGTAAACAAGTCTTCTAGCGGATCAAGGTTTAACCCAAAGGACAATGCAAATTCATAAAACATGATTATTAGCAATACACCAATAAGCAACACTGTTAACTTTTGAGCACTTTTTTCATTTTTAATTGCTGAAACTTTTCAAACACGTATTTTAAATGTATCTAAACGTATCTGTGTCAGATACATCCTAGACACGGATAGCTGACTTGTTGACTCAATCAGCTCCATTCTTTTATGTATTAGAAGAACCAAGCTTTGACACCAAGCTAGTGCTGGATAATAGACCATAAGCTATGAAACTCGTACGCGTCTTGCAAACGGTGTGCCCCCGTGTACGTATTAGATATCAACTTTACGACACTCATAGAACAAATACCGACACTACAACACTCATAGGACACATATCATATAGAAGTGTCCAATTCAAAAGACATTTTGTTTGTCTATGACATAATTTTGACACGTTCCAACACAATGTTAACAAGGGGAAATACAATGATTTTCTGAAAACCCATATACTTGTAAACTTATTGCATAAATTTGTATTATGATTATAGAAATGAGGAACAAATCTTATATGATGACTATTTTTCACTTTTTGGATATTATATAGACTTATTAAGTTCATTTTTGTATTAGGTGACATTATGTTTAGATTATTATATTTAACTAACCTTGTTTATAGATGATTTTGAGTATATAGATATTGGTTGTTAAATTAAATGATTCATAATGATCTAATATATAGATTTGTGTCCCTATGTCTTACATTTTGGAGACTACATGAGTCGAAGTGTTCGTGTTGTGTCTTACATGACCTTACTGCAAATGTAATATCATTCCCATTTATAACATATATTAAACTCTTAACGGTTAGTATAGATGGTTTTTATTGTCATGTGTTGCTTTATATAATGACTTTTATTTCTCATTTAACATTTTTTTTTTGCAGTGGAATATTTGAGATAAACTGCTCTAAGGACTTGAAAATCCAGGGTATTATTGGCCCTTGTGCATCTCTTGAAAAGGTATGTGTAGAATGTCTCACCTCTTTTCTACTACTTATCTCCACGACATAGATGCTTATCTACCTATCTATATCTGCAGAAAGGCCCATTATGTTCAGATGCTGTTATTGGTCAAGGGGGTACAAGTGCATGGAAGATGTGTGGCCTCGACAAATCCACATCATTGTGCCTGTTTTTTGATGTTGTGAGGAAGGAAAGTCCTGATGCAGCCATGCAGGCCACAAGCAATCAATTTTACTTCCAATTCTTGACTTAGTATGAACACCGTCCCAATACTCCTTTGAGTAATGTTTTATCTGTTATGGTAACGTACATGAAATATTTCTCACTCATCACAGATGTTTTGCTTCAGTTATCAGAATAGCAAAGGGCAGATGAGATTACGGGTTACGACACTGTCACGTAGATGGATTGCTGGACCCGAAAGTATACAGGTAAGGTTTCATCTGCAACCTTTTGATTCGTTATACCTGCAAAACAAAGCTTTTGTTCACTGTTTCTACCACTATATTCCTTCCCTTGCTTAGCTTCCTTGTTGGAAGCTTTTGGTTTTGGGGTAATTGGTTTAGCTGATTGGTAAGTGCCGAGTCTAGGCTTTGGAGCTGAAGTGAAGTTAAGACAGTTGTTCAATAGGTAGGTTGGTATTTAGAAAGTAGGTTGCTTCCTTTTATGATATGCAATTGGGTTGCTGTGCTCCTTTCCTCTGAAATATTGGCTATACATGATATATGTGTATATATGTTAGTAGAAATAAGTTTACAGTTTATATAGTCATCATATATAATAAGGCAATTAGTACAGTTGTAGGTTTTATTAATGAGTTAGTCAGTGCAGCTTTCTTACAGTGTGACGTGATAATAAAATTCAGTTCATTTTCTCTCATTCTCTCTTCAGCTTTGTTGATCAAGATATATATATATATATATATATATATATATATATATATATATGTATATATGTATGTATGTATGTATGTATGTATGTATGTACTGTGTATGTAAATGGATTCATCGCAGTTCTCATGTATTGTAGTCATTTTTGTACTGAACTTTTCCTTCACCGAAACAAAAAGATCTAGCTTTCTTCTTTTATTTATTTTTTACTTATGATTCATTCTTGTATGAGGGAGAGCCTAGGGGCCATGATAAAGTTATCTGATTTTTTTACTTTGAGGTCACGCAGAATCTAATCATCAAAATATCCTCTATGGTTGTGGGAGTGAATCTGGGGTACATATAGTCACCCTAGACCCAACAATGTAGTTATCTCATGCATAGGTCACCATTTTTAGTTTCCTACACAAAGATGAGGGGCTATTTCTGGCTCTTTTTAGTGTTTTGGCTTAGGGCATAACCTTACCCTTTGAAATTGGCTTAGACCATATCTCTACTCATTGTGGGATCTTAAGCTCTTGGAGTACACATTTCAGTGGCCACACACTGACATTTTATTTAGCCTTTTTGGTCAACCCCTCTGGAGGTAGTCCTTTGAGAGATACTATGACCTAGAGGTGACCACCTAGGGCGGGCTTCCAACTCATCCTTCTAGACTAGGAGCTATGGGCTGGGAACAGTGCAGTAGAGTTGACCCAACAACAAATCTAGGATAGATTCTGGTATAATTTTAGAATTTGGACTTAGGGTCTAATTGAAGCCCAAAAAATTAACTTGTAAGATGTGATTGTCGAAGTCTTGTAAGCACTATTTAATTCATATCACTATTGAATTTGAGATTACATACATACTCACCCTTCAATCCTGCAATTAAGGTAGCCCAAAGAAGCCACTGCTAAGGTGTATTATGTCCATGTGTTATAGATGATGTGAGCTTAATTTAAGCCCCCAGAAGGGGTGAGAATTAACCAACTCATTTTAAGGAGTACTATGACTGAATGCTAAGATTATGTGCGATCCTAGCACATCCCTTGCTCCTGGAATTGGATATTTGGAACATAAAGTTTATTAGATTGGATATTTGCTGGTGGCCCATTATCAAGGTCGGGTTAGTGTTGATACCTTTGTCATATATCTAGTAAATGTGGGGTCTTCAATGTCTATTATGTGGGATAACCATGCTCAAACCATTTGTAGAATACTTTTGCCATATATCTAGTAAATGCGGGGTCTTCAATGTCTATTTTGTGTGGGATAACCAGTGGTTTTGGTTGTTCAATGTTGCGTGGGATAATTTTTCAAGTAACTTGCTCTACTCTATTTCTTTCTCAGTGTTATAGAAAAATCATTTGGTTGTTATTTTATGAAAGATTTCAGTGTTTCTATAAATTTATGTCTAAATTGTAGGACTTGATTGCTGGATTTGACCAAGAAGCAGCTGCCATAGTCATGGCTCGTCAAGTCTCTTTCAAAATGGAAACAGAGGTGAGTGCTGGATGTTGTTTTCCCTCTTTTTTTATAATAAAGACTACCATAGTCTAGTTCATTAAAAGAAATACTAGCAACTTCAAGAACTGCAGCCCCTTCAAGTGGATCCTGTTCATCTCCACCAATATCGCACATTTTTCATTCAGTCTCTTTATAACTATTACTCTTTTTTGAGGGGGGACGAAGATATTCGTGTATTAAAACTAAATCATCAGCTCCTTTTTGGATTAATCCTATTTCTTTTCATAGAGTGAATAAATTAATATATGCTTCAGTTTCTCTTATAACAAGAAGACAATGATGACTTTAGGATTAAGCCTGCTCTTATTTATTGGACTTGGGTACGACCCAATATGTGCCAATGCAAATTAATTTACAGAACTAAAATGCATTATAATTAATTGTTGCCTGTTCTTTTATGTTTTCATGTTTTGTAATGATGTAATTTTGGAATCAGGCTGAATTTGATCCTATCAGATGGTTGGACAAGGCATTGATAAATTTGTGTTCCCGATTTGGGGAATTTCAAAAGGACACACCATCATCTTTCAGTTTGTCTCCCAGGTTGTCAATATTTCCACAATTTATGTTTCATTTCCGACGCTCTCAGTTTGTTCAGGTATTGTATTGTCGGATTTTTATAAGTTTGTGATATTTGGTGCACTAATATTTGTACTTACCTATTTCCCTAATTATATTTATCACAGGTCTTCAACAACAGCCCAGACGAGACTGCTTACTTTAGAATGATACTGAACCGTGAAAATGTTGCTAATTCTGTTGTCATGGTTCAGCCTTCATTGATTTCTTATTCATTCCATTCTGGTCCAGAACCAGCTCTTCTTGATGTTGCTGCCATTGCGGCTGATAAGATCCTGCTTTTGGATTCATTTTTCACTGTTGTTATTTTTCATGGTTCAACAATTGCTCAGTGGCGTAAGGCTGGATATCATAATGAACCGGAACATCAGGTATTCTTTGATTATATTATTGCTAATCTGAGAATAGTTATTCTATTTAGTTTTGATCTGAGGTTTTTGTTGGAGAATTACAATATCCAACTCACTGTCAGTATTTTTTCTTTTTAATTTCAGTGATGGGAAAAATTATTGTAGATTATGGGCTTTTATTTATTTATTACTTTTTTATCGGCAATATTAGTTGTTGTTAGTAGGGGGAGTTGAACCCATAACCTCTCTCACCCTCCTTTCAAAACCTACTGAACCAACCTTATATTTCAAAATTGTTAGTGGGGGAGTAGATTTTGGGCTTTTATAGATCATATTGATTTAAGATTAAATTCAGTAAGGGGCTTGGGCTCGCTGCAAATTTTATTTTTCAGGTATAGATAGGGCTATATTTGCAGCTACTGCAAAGTTTTAGCTAGTCTGGTAGCTCCTTGGCTGCTGTTAGGCATCCGTTTTATAATACTTGGGCTTTATATTTTTTTCTGACTTTTATGATTCTTGTATTAATTGTTTAGTGAGAAATCCAGGCTATGGCCTGTGTTATATCAAACCAACCTGGTAATTTGAATTGGTCTTTGGACACCTTTACCGGGTCTTAGTAAGCTTCTATCGGTGTTTTCTTGATGTTATAATGTCTAGAACTGCACTAAATCACCAATGTTCTTACCTTGACAATTTATTTGATTAAGTGGCTATATTTTTCAGGCATTTGCTCAATTGCTACGAGCTCCTCATGATGATGCAGATTTAATAATAAAGGAGAGGTTTCCTGTACCTCGCCTGGTCATTTGTGATCAGCATGGCTCTCAGGTTACTTTCTATTCTTTCTTGCCATTGATCGCCGGCTTGCTTTCTTGCTGCTACCGTTCGTTTTTCATTGCTGCTAATTTGTCACCCCTTTCATTGTTTGCTAATTACCACGCTGTCATTACAGAATTATTGTTCTGAATTTTTGTCTTTTAATTTTGCTTTTGTATTTCACCCAGCACTTGTATACATGTACACCGGCTAAGAACTCCTAGTATCCTCAATATTTTGTCATTCTCTCTGAGATTTCATCTGGATAGGGGGCTCAGATTTTGCCATTTCATCCTTTCATTAGTGATTTTAAAGTTCACGGTAGTATTTTGCAATTCAACCCAGATTGCATGAATTTCATAAGTTGTTGCCACTATCAGAATAAATTACTTTTTTTTTAACTAATTATACCGACATGTTATGTTTATCCAACTAATGACATTTAATGTACTGAGGAACATGTATTTCATAACTTTGAATTTGGTATATATACACTTTAGGTTTTCATGGCATGGATTGTTTGCTTTTCCTCAGAATGTTACATATATATGTAAGGTTAAACAACCGTATTAGTTATTAGACATTTATGTGCGACTGGAAGGGTTTATATCTCATTTACTAAAGCAAATGAATAAAGCTGATATTCGACATAGTATTCTCCCAATGTGTGAACAATGAATTAAAATTAATGGGTGACAAAAAGCTATTGATGCCATCCATGGTTTTCTGTAATCCTTGTGCATGTGGGTTTCCTTGAGACCCGTTGGCAGTGAAAAAAGAAAGTGAATTTACATGTCAGTTTCATTTTAAAAGCTCTCCCTATTGGTTGTTAATGTATGATAAGAATAATTCTTGTTTATTGGTGAGCTTGAATTTGAATATAGCTGTAATTTAATTGGTGTGATTCATATGCTTTGAAGCTCCATTCGTTTTACAGTAATGTAAGATGTTTTGTGTTGATGTATGTGCAGGCTCGATTTTTACTGGCAAAGTTAAATCCTTCTGCGACTTACAACACCGAAAATTATCATCCTGGAGGAGATATTATCTTTACTGATGATGTTAGCTTTGAGGTCTTCCTGGATCACTTACAAAGATTAGTAGTTCAATAAATTATGACCTTGGAGTTTTTATGTAAAATTTTCTTTTTATTGCTCCCTGTACATCAACTTCATTTTAGTCTGCTGTTACAATTTCCAATTTTGTGCAAAATGTTGTAATTATTTGGAATCGACCGATCAAATCAGTGACACACGAGGAGTAAATCTATTCTCTTTGTAGCTATATATCCAGGTTTCAAGCTTTTCTTTGGTGGCCAAAGTTTCTCCTATGTTCTAGTCAATAACAAACCTTTTTTTTATTCTTAAAAATGATTTGTTTTAGTTCTTATACTTTCGTTTTAATCTGTGTTCTACTTTTTAATATTTATATTTCGTTAGTTATATTATGTTGATTTATTTTTAAATGAACTTTAAAACATTTTATATTTTCCTTTCGGTATTTCAAGTTATTATTTATCATAACAAGCATGTAACAACAATTTTTTTTAATATATATCATTTTTTAATACTCTAAATTGTAAGCCATCAAAGCATGAATTGGAGGGCACTATTGACTAAACAAGACACGACCAATGGATTCTTAAACCCATTCTGCAGGTGATATGCACATTTAAACCACCATACAAAAAAATTAACCACATTTTCAACTTTTTTAACCAATTAATCGGTCTAAAATCTGTCATGGAATCAATTACCCTTCCCCCAACCATGGCGTCAACAACAAAAGGATCATTTATCCATTCACTTTAGTTCAATTCATGGAAAGGTACTCATTTTTTAGGTCATTCAGCATAATTTCTTAACCTAACAACACCAACTATTGACCACAGACCACATTTAACCATCAATTTAATTAAGGATGTGAGCAACAAAATTATGTAACGGAATCTAAGTTAGCAAGATATGATTAGGGATCAGTAACATCTATAACAACTGATATCAATATTGAATCTGATACACAAGGCACTTAAGCATATCTATCATTATCTTAACCGATAAGTTTTATTATTTTTATTTAAAACATGTCAGGATAAAAATCACTCATTTTATTTTAACCAAAATATCATTTTATATAAATCACATAACCTCATATTTATTAATACACGACGATAAGTAAAAAATATTATGAGACGAAACAATAATTACATCACTCAGTTATCGAAAAAATCTTAAATAACAAATACCTAATTTAAAAATATTTTTTTAAGAATTTTATATAAAAGAACAAAATTAATAGAAATTTAATTAGAATACTTAAATTTACTTTAAAAATTAAATATAAAATAAAAACCGAAACATATTTGAATATTAAATTTATTTTTTATCAAATTATAATATTTGAGATTTATTTTCTCATAATTTTTTATTGTGAAAAATAATAGAAAGGGAAGATGGAAAAAGTGAAAAAACAAGACTTGAAAAATTTTTAAAATACGAAAAATAAAAAAGTTTTAATGATTGAATGTAGTTCAATGTTAAAGAAATTTGCGAAAAAAGTTATGTAAACCATTATATATATATATA
>Ga0214542_1002585_pt1 | contig 37373 bp, 14 predicted proteins | sample CNSS1metaG_FD_160096 | JGI IMG/M metagenome (GOLD analysis project Ga0214542, IMG submission 160096) | Root nodule microbial communities from cowpea collected in UCLA plant growth center, Los Angeles, California, USA - CNSS1 | ecosystem: Host-associated > Plants > Roots > Nodule | place: USA...
AAATAATTATTTTATATATATATATATATATATATATATATATATATATATATATATATATATATATATATAAGTCGTTTAACGTTTTTTGCAAACATTAAAAATATAATATCATAATTTTTTTACAAAAAATAATAAATATATTTATTTCGTTTTATCCATGAATTTAACAAAAATATGCAATGAGAGTATGAAAAGTAATTAATGAGTATTTTATTTATAAAAATGGGACTGAGAGGTCTTTTCGTTAGTGCTTTATAAATGTGAGGTCAAAATTCAAACTTCGTATGTCCCTCCAAAAATTGTTCCTTTCCACAATTTTTATTTTAATATTTGTGACCATTCATTATTTAAAAATAAATAAAATCCACTTTTATATGTTATTATTGTCAGAGCAACAACGACTAGTAGAAGAAAGTGAAAATTCAGCTTTAAAAAAATGCAAATATAATTTCGAAAACAATATCTGCTTTTAGAATGGATAGTTTTTCTTTGAAAGTTGAAAGTCACTTGCAGTAAACAACAAACTGGTAAAAAATGACTACGTTTTAAGAGTAAATATTGTATAACATTAGCCTTTTGTTTTTATTTTATTTTTTATATTTACTCCGTAAAACTTATGGAATAGTACTAAAATAACTTTTTTTTTTTGTTTTGCATGTGATTAAAGTCATTGGATTATGTCAATACCTTCGTATTATGAGTCTATTTAAAAAAAGCTCCGTAACTATTTTTTGAATCAAATAAAATAAACTTTGTTATCAAATAAAATGAATTCACGTATCAACTAATTTTTAGAAATTAGATATATAGTTTATCTAATTTTTTCTAACTTATATATAAATTAATGTTAACATGTAAATAAATTTGTTTCTTTTCTTATTCCTTTTTTCTCTTATTTATAAAAAAAATATGAAAATATTTTTTTGTTTTTTTTTTACCAAAACCCTCACCTTATACTTCACAAAGCGTATCAAGAAATAAATTTGTATTGTCTTTTAATAGAGCTTTTAAGCTAGCACATTTTCTTTATTAATTGGTTTTAGATTTTCTTTTAAAATTTAACCAATTATATAAAATTTAATGTATAATTTATGTACATGTACTTAATATTTCATTGTTTTTAATAAAGTGTTGTTTTTAATAAGTTCCAATCTTATATACACCGATGTAATATGTCAAAGACATATTAGATCAATTCTGAAACAACTGATCTAATATCTTTTTACTGAAAAGAAAAAAAAAACATTTTCGAAAATAACCATGCAGAGGGGCAAAGGAGAAAACTAACCACCAACAAACCACCACATACTAGCACCAACGAACCACCATAGAGAACACTGCACCCAACCGCAAACATGACTAAGGGACTTCACGAAACACCATGGAGACGAAAGATACACATTCGGTAAAGCAGCGACATCACAAATTTGCTTCATTTGCAAAGAAGATGGGAAAACACCAAACACTGAGAAAGACAACTACAAAAAGAGCTTTCTCCACAAACAAAAACCCTAGACATGAGAAAATGAGGGAAAAAAACACTAACTTGTTGAAGAGTGGCATGGAAGAGAAGAAGAAGCTTGTTGAAGCACGATGCGACAATGGTAGGGCACGACGACGATGGTCAATGACGCTTGGAAGAGAATAAGAAGCGCACAAGAGAGAATATCAAAGGAGGCACAAGAGAAGACAAAGTTTGAAAAATGAAAAAGATGTTTTCACGATTTGTAGTGCAAAAAACATATTAGATCGGTTGTTTTGTTAACTGATCTAATCGATTCTTTATATAATTGATCTAATATGTATATATTAGATCAGTTCTTCTTATAACCGATTTAAAATACTTTCCGATATTTACAAAATTGCCACCACATTTTAAATTAAATCAGTTTCACTTCAACCGATCTTATATCCCTGTTCTAATATCACCTTATAAGAAGATTTAACATCATATTAACCTTTACGAAATAATAGACTATATCTATTTCTACTTAAAACTTTAAAATTCAATAATGTATGAATTTTTATATTTATATATTATTAATCTCACTTATTGTTATGTAATATGATAATTTCAAATCATTTCAAGTATTTATTTTGAATTTCGAACAATAACTAACAGAATATGATGAACTAAACGGCTTCACGTGAAACATGTACCCCACAATTTTGCGTAAAACTGAAGAGATACATTTGATTAACTAATACTATTATTATCATTAACATGTGTTAGATTGTTGTGTTATATATCCAATATTCATGCATTGAATTTTTATTATTATTATTATTATCTGCTTCGTCACTTCTTATTCATCAACATATAATAAAATGTTTTGGCCTACACTAATGGCAAATTCTGATTCTACCACCTTTTTTGTGTCTTCAATTTTTTAATCCCATAATTTCTATATTGGAGGTTCTATTACCATTAGCTGGTGATGACAAAACAAGGGACCCAACATGCATCTTGTTTTTCTACACGATTCTGCTAGTGTTTCTTTGCATCATCACTTTTATTAAATTTAATTTAATCAGTAGATTATTTTTCAATGGAAAATGATGTATGATTAGATATTTTTTATTTTTTATCTTGTTCCAAGTTTCTCCACCTTAATCAATCAGATCAATTTCCTTCACAGCAACGTGGAAGTTATTTCAGATTAATTTCATGCAGATACTTTTATTCAAAAATTAAGTCTTCCATAAAGTAGGAAAGTTTGAATTTAACACAAAAACTAAAAGTTAAATTTTGATTTTAACTTTATTTTATTTTTTAATTAAATATGTTTTTAATACTTAATTTATGGTGAAATTCGTTTTTATATAAAACTTTAATGTATTTTTGTTCTCAAATTTTAAAAAATGAGTAAATAAGTATTTTAATATAATTATTTTTAATTTTTGTACGTAGTAATATTTATTATAACATTTAAGTTAACACAATATTTCTAAATCAATGTCAATTGAAGAATGTATTTGATAATAAAATAATAACATAATTAGATTAAAATATATTTACTTTTTTTAAATTGGGAAATCAAAGTATATTAAAATTTTGAGAATAAATTAATTGCAATGTTACATAAAAATTTAAAGATTAAGAACATATTTAACCATTCTCTTTTATAATTTTATATTTAAAAATTATGTTAACTCTTATTTCACGAGAATTTTGAATAATTCAACTTGAATTCAAATATTGATTTTAATTTTTTATTAAACTCTATTCATCTTCTATCCAAACTGTCATCAATTGTTTAATATTAAAACTATTGACTTCAATGTCACTTGTTATATTGTATGAATCGAATTGGTAACTCGTGAGTAGTATTATAGATTTGTGTGTGTGTGTGTGTGAAATAAAACAATCTTTGTGAAACGTGGTATATATAATGGTTTTAGGGTTCGTGTCAAAATGTATTTGAAACGTGGAAAAGGAAACAATATAATTAAGGATCATTGCTAAATTCTAATATTGTTAAGAATTTTGAAAGTTTTCACGTGGTTATTATGAGCATTTGTATTGAAAAATGAAACTTTAAATATTGAATTTAATACTAAAAATATTAAACAAATTCTCTCAAAACATGAGAACATGTGTGAATGGAACCAGATACTTCAGTATACACGAAGCATCAATGTTGTTGTCCTCCGAATAAGAACAGTCATACAAATGTTTCAATAATGGCAAACCCTATTCTCTGGCAGATGGGAAAGATCTTAAATATTCCTTCTCAAAACTATCCACGATTGAGAAAAGTTTAACCACTATTATTCGTAGCTGAAAATAATAAATAACATCACTAAAAAATTTAAATACACATAACACGAATATTCTGCTTTATTTTAGTTATAATAAAATTGTTAACTTTTTATATTTTCATAATTTTAATTGATAATTTAGTTCTTATATTTAAATTTTTAATTCGCTTTTATTCTTATATATTTTTGTATTCAATACATTTTTTTTAAAAATTATCTTAGTAAAAAATTCAATATGGTATCTTCTATTAAATTAACTTTAATGTTGTTTGGAAATATAAGTGTCAATATTTGGATCTCATATATGTCTAAATTTTGGAAGGAATTATGTGTCAAATCAAAAGGATTCTAATATAGAAAATGGTTAAATATATTTTTGGTGTCTTAACTTTCATGAAAATTGAAAATAGTTTTTCTTCAAAACTTTAAACTAATTTAGTCCCCACACTTTAAAAATACGTATATTTAATCATTTTAATTAATTTTTTTAAAGTTTATTTGACGTTTCATATACATTTCATGATATTATTTGAGTGTTTACATAATTTAACTTATTTTTATTTCAACCTTATTTGAGAAATGCAGTTAAAACATTAAATAAACTTAATAAAAATTGGTTTAAAGGACTAAATTCACCAAGTTTTTAAAGATCAAGAACTAAATTGGTCTAAAGTTTTAAAAATGGACTAATTTTAATATTCACTTAAATTAAGAGACAAAAACATATTTAACCCGAAAATAATATAAATTTTGACATGTAATCAACTTAAATTTTGACATCTAATAATTTCAAATGTTAATAACATCAATTTCGCTATGTAAATAAAAACTTAATTAAATAAAATATATAAAAAACTAAAATAAGTAAAAATACAAATGTAAAACTAAATTACTAATTAAATCTTAAACTTATTTTTCTCAATGTAATTATAATTGAAAAATAGTAGTTGTCATCAACATCTCCCACCATAATCTCAAGGGTATAGAAAACGTGGCCAAACACACAAACTCTAAATCCCACAAATTTTAAGGCTTTGTTTGTTTCTTTGGATTGAATCCGATGCAAAGATGCAAAGTGTCTCATTTTTTGTTGTCTTCAAAGACACGTGGTATCTATAACATAACATAACACAGTGCATGCTCTCGTACGTAGTAACACATAATACCAACCAAACAACAAATCATGTTTCCCATTATTATTCCTAACTATTTACGTATGGATCAGTTCGCACAACATACATTGGAAACTCAACGTGGCACTCACGAACTAACGTGAAAGTAGTTCACAAGAAAGAAGAAACATTTGCACCTACTTGTTCACTTTTTTAAGCTTGTGGTTGTTGATTGTTGATTTCATACAAAAACTAAGAACCTTGTTTCTTCCACTTCTTTAACTTTTTTTTGAAATGTACGTGTTCTAAAGGAAACCAAGAAATCATAACAACAACAATTTTTTTTTTCTTGAATGATCTACTTCTTTCTTATTTTTATTTTGAACTCGATGATATTTTGAAATTTTCTTTTATAATTTGAGACAATATCTTCTAATTGATTTTGTAGAGTTGTCAAAATGGATTGGAACTCGTGAGCCAACCCGACTCACTAAAGGTTTGGGTCGGGTTGGGTTGAATTTTTTTTACAAATTTTATGGCTCACCAACCCGCAAATAAAGGATCACACAAATATTCGAATTAAGTTTTATTAGGTTGGGTTTTCCATTTGGGTCATGTTAGGTTGTTTCTTTAGTTAACACATAAATAATTTTTATTTTTGTGATTTTGGTTTGTATTTGGATTGTATTAAAGTTTATTTAAATTTTAATTAGAATTAGAATTTAGTTTTGACTGAAAATAAATTAAAAATTTGTATTTTTTTAATTAAATGAACCCGTGAGCCAATCCGTTTAACCCACCAACCTATGATGGGCCGAGTCAGGTTCAAATTTGTTTGGCTCGCTAATAAGTAAACCAAGTTGGGTTAACTCACTAAATGATCAATCTGGTGGGTCAAGCCGGGTCGGGTCGAGTTATCTATTTTGACAGCTCTATGATTTTGGAATATAATAAGAAAATGAAAAAAAACAAAAAATCACTCAAAAGATGTCACCTCAAGTTAAAAAATCATTATTTAATTATTAAAAAATTGTTTTTATTTTATTTTATTAGAAAACTTTTTCAATTTTAACAAGTGAGTGACAGCTATTTAGTTCGGTAGTATCACGGAATTGAGAATGCAATAATAAATCAGATTAAGTTTACGTTCATTCACACTGCTTTTTTTGTTATGAAATCATTATTCTTCTTTAATATGTTGCGGTGAGTGAATGAGTGAGGGAACAAAAGAACATTTTGGCACACGTATATTCGTCTAAACCCTAAATTATGAGAGACAAGACAAGAGATAAGTTTGTACAAAAAATGTCCATGATAGAAAGTTTCTACCTTTTTCGTTTTGAAATATTTATTGGATTTTTATTTCATTGTTTTTATATTGTATCTTTAAAATATATTTTTTAATATATTAATATTAGTGTATTTTTAATAGTATAAAAATTTAGTAGAGAACTCTCCAATTTTCATAGCAAAGAAACTATTATTGGTTTTGTATTTCAGATTTGGTGTGTACGGGGATATGTATGTATGTCTTCTTTAATTTATAAAAGGAAAATAATAATTCCTTCATCGATTATATACTAACTTTTAACAAATGATTTCGTGTTTTCTATTTGTATTTTAATACATTTTTAACTAATTCGTATGAAACTGTTTAATTTAATTATTGATATTAAATTTATGAATATTTCATACCATTATTCTGAAATTATTCTTAATATAATTTTAATGAATCCCTTTTTATTTAACTGTTTCTCATATTGATTTTAGATGAAAAAAAACATTGATTGTAATTACTGATATATTTTATGGGTACTTCTATTCTTTCGTAGAGGAAGAAAAAATTTATATAGTCAAATATATATATATATATATATATATATATATATATAATTTGTAGTTACTATGATTTATCATGCTCTTTATAGAGAAAAATATTGTAACAGAAATAATAACTCCATTAATACACTGTATTAAGAGAATTTAATAACTCCAACTCACTACACTAATCAATTTATGATTCATCAAAGTATTTCTACACGAAAGTGATAAGATTACAATTAAAGAAAAAAAATTATATATGTATAGAAAGCTTTTGTGTAGAAAAGATTTATACATAAATGAAATAAGATCATCCGAGGTTTAGTCCGATTTTTAATATTAAAACTTGATGCATCAGTCTATTGTTAAAGAGCAATTATTTTTTAACAAAGTTTTTTCAACAAATTTTTAACAATACACATGTAGTCATCTTAATGGATATAAAAAAGAAATGTTTGATGTAACTTAATAGTGAGGTGAAAAGTTTGGTGTGTGTTGAAAAGTAAATTTTGTCAAATTTTATTAAAAAAAAGTTTGTTAGTCCATTGTTAAAATAAAAAAATCATTTCAAATATAAACAAATAGTTATATTTATTTGATATATTTTATGAATTACATAATTTGTATGATTAACAAATGTATATCTTGTAACGTCCCAAAAATCGGATAACCTCAGATTTAATAAGACACCACATACATGAATATTCAGAGACTTTAAAGTTTGGGGTATGAAGGTACATAGAACACCAAACATGCCCCTTTACATAACAAGAGGCCCCACACGACCCAAAACAAAGTACACAGGTAAAAATAGTAGTACTAGGCCTTGTACAAACAAGACCATCATAACTAATGAAACTCCTTCCGCAATGGGCCCCACAGTGGGCCCAATACCTGTCCATAACCATTAAGTTGTTGCATCTCTACTATCATTGCCATTGTCAAGGGTTCTCACATCTGCTCACATCAATAAAATTGATGATTATCGCAAGGGAGGAAAACCACACACAATCATACAAACAAGCGAAAGGGTAAGCGAGAGCACAAGATAATTACATTATAACACACAATGTCCAATCACATAGTCAAGCATAAATAATGGAAAACCACACAGGAGATACCAAACCATTACAACTCCAAAACTAGACAATCTGGATACGTATAATGAGGCACCACCACAAAACAGTGGAATTATGTCCTAGCAGTGAGGCATCACCATGAGGCCTTCGCGAAATTACACCCTTACAAGAGGCACCACCACGTGACCTTCGTGGAATTACGTCATAGCCGTGAGGCACCACCACGTTATCCTCGTGGAATTACGTCCTGTTGTGTAGGCACCACCATGAACTCTCACCTCAAGGTTCGTGGAATTAAGTCCAATGGATGAGGCACCACCATGGACTCCCCCTTAAAGGCCCATGGAATTACGTCCATTAAGGGGACACCACCATAAGCTCTCCCTACAAGAGCCATGGGATTACGTCCTACTCACACTTTGTACGCGTTTCGCCAACCAATCAGAAAGTTCCCTTAATACCAACATCATGCATAAACAACAATTCATATATCTCATGCTCCCCAATTCATACAACAAGCAACCATATCAGTGGGTCATTCACATCGTAGCACCAAAACCTGCCCTAGTCTCACTTAGGATAGAAGGCCTCGCTCAAGCGAGAGACCCTCTCGCCTAGGCGAGAACTCGAGCCTTTGAACAGCGGTCCCTGCGGATTCTCGGTTCCATCCTCACCTGGTCGAGATCACGCCTCGCTCAAAATGAAATCCAGTCGCCTGGGCGACAGTTTGCACGTAAAAGCCTGGGCGAGCCTCTGTTAGTCTCGCCTGGGCGAGACACGCTCGCTTGGGCGGAAAAAACAGTGTCTACCACTGTACACTTCGCGGAAACACAGAACGCACACCAAAAGAATCATGCTTTCACCACTATCACACAATCAACCATGAGCATACATCATGCATATGTTTCAGACCTAGAAGCATACAAAAATAACCGGCAACTATAAGCTCAAACTTCCCTTACCTAGAAAGGGTTTAGCAAACGACTTCGACACCTGACTCAACGAACCCAACAACTTCGAAAACGGACTCAAGAGGTGACGGGAGAATGAGATTTAGCTAGCTTGAAAGGGGCGTAGGATCAAACCCTAACAAAACTCTAGAGGAGATAGGGAGCGTGACAGCTACGTTTTTTGTAGAGTGAAGAGAAAAGATTAGGCTAGGGCAGACCTAAGGTATGGTTCCCCTTTTTGGACCAGTCCTAGGCCCAACCAACTTTGGGGCAACCCTTAAGAATTTAGGCAGAAAATAAATGGGCCTTAAACCCCTTAGATAACAGTCGATTATAATCGAATGATTATATCTTATATATAGAATATTTTTTATGACCTGAACATTTATTTAAAGGATAAAAAACCTATAAATACATAACGATAAGCTGAGAGTATTCATTCGATTATCATTCAAATATATTAAAACATACTCACTAAGTATATATGATAGTTTGAGTAGATATAAAAGTGTTAGTATACTACATAATAAATAAAGTAGTATATAACAATGATGAGTTGATCTAACTTATATTTTCAAACTAACTATATTTAAGTTTAGATTAACTCTTAATCATGTTAACACATTATTTTAATGGTTAAATATGTATTTAGTTCCTTAACTTTCGGTTAAAAATTGAAATTATTCTCTCTTCGAAATTTTGGTTAAATTTAGTCTCATAATTTTATAAATGTGTGTATTTACTTATTGTAACCAAGTTTTGTTAAATTTATTTGACGTTTCAAACGTGTTTCATTATAGCATTTGAGTTGTTTACACCGTTTGACAAATTTGCGCTTCAATGTTAGTTGAGAAACGTGTTTTAAACGTCGAATAAACTTAACAAATTTTAGTTAAAATGACTAAATTCACGCATTTTTAAAGACGAAAGACCAAATTGGTTTAAAGTTTCAAAGAATGACTAATTCCAATTTTTACTCAAAATTAAGGGACTAGACATATATTTAACCCTTATTTTAATGGATTTAAAAAAACATTGAAATGGTAAAATATATATTTTTAAATTTAAATATCATTAATAAAAATAATGGTTTTTATGGATGAAAAGAAAGGTCCAAATTGTGATATTCAATTCACAATTCCTCGGTCATATCAAAAGTCAAGTTAAGTCAGTTAGGATTAAAGGTCAAGTCGAGACAATCGAGGATCAAGTTGAGCCAAGTCAATTCGGATTAAAGGTTAAGCTAAGATTCTCCGACCAAAGGTTTATCCGAGTCCAATGATTGATTCAAGTGGGAAGGTTTATGAGAGTCGACTCGGGCCAAAAAACAATCTAAGTCAACCGATATTGAAGTTGAGTCAAGTCAATCCTGAACCAAGTTAAGTTTAGTTGGCATAGTGGCCAGGTTGACTCGAGTCAACTTTCGATGACGTTGAGGTCATGTTGCTCAAACCCAAGTGGAATCAAGTGAAATTGACCTATGTCAACACTTGTCAATTTAGGTCTAGGTCAAACCAAGTTGGTCTAAGTTTTGGTTGAACATAGCCAACTTGAGTCCAAGTCGAGTTGAGTCAGTTCTAGCTTGGATCGAGTCGAGTTGATTTGAAGAAATAATTGACTTAAACCCAAAATAAGCATAATAATAAGTGCAAGAAATAAGTAATTTTCATATTTAGTCAAATATGAATTAATTCATATTTAGTCAAGTACTTGACTTAGTTTAATAGACCTAGGTCATATCTATTATGTCGATCTCGGTAAATTTGATATACTTAATAAAATAATTTAAATTTAAACTTAGTCCAATTTAAATTAGATCCAAAAATTTTAAATATAGTTAGATTTGAGGTGGAATATATCTGAGAAACCTATCCATGATGTGGAAGTGTTGCTTTGGTCGTGTTTTATGCCTTATCTAGTCCCGTGGTTACAATTGTGTCAACCAATCCTTTTCATTCATACAGTCATTGCAAATTCATGTTATGGTTCATGAAATGAGTGTTCCACATTCCTTCCTCAAATGTTGTGGCCAATGCCATTTTCACCGTATATGCCACTCACCTAATGCTTTCCAACCCCATTCATTAAAAACATACCTAAAATTAATGTCAGGCCAATCTTATGTATTGTTCCCTTTTATAGTTGTACTGTACAAGAGTGGAAAGAAAATAAAATTGTTTTGGATAAAGACATTTATTCAGACATACAAAGAGACGTGGTTCATTTTTTATTTATTCAGAAATATATTAGTATTAGATGTAACTACAGATGTTATTTTTTTAATTAAATATTATTATTATTTAAATAAATAGATTATATATATATATATATATATATATATATAAATTATTATTTTTATATATAATAAATAGACATGATTGGTGAAAAGTTTAATAATTTAAAAAATAATAATTATATTATTATATTATTATGTGGTAATTTATATTAAAATATTTTTTATGTGATTTTTTAAATATTAAAATGTATAGTAATAATAATAATAAAATTAATATATGATTATGAATTTACATAATTTTTATGATTAGATAAATGAATATTTGCACTTTTTAAATTTTTACCAAGAAAATTAATATAATTTTTTTATATTTAATTAAATAATTTAATTATATAAATTATTTAAAAAATTGTAATTATGTAAAACTATAAATATAATATTTAGATTAAGATTTTAATAATATTAGAAAAATAATAATTATTCAATTTTATTCTTATAAATAAAATTGCAAATAATAAAATTTAAGGTTAGATATATTTATTGTTTTTAAACCAATGAAAATTAACCTTCGATAAATACAATATCTTCCACCACATAAAGCTGTAGAGGTTGCAAAATAAAAATATTTTTACATAAGAAGCCAATCCACATAAATACAAACCACACATACAAAATCATTATCATTATATAAATACATAAGAGAGGTAATGCACTTTGGTCTGTGAAGAACAACAAAAAAAATATAATGTATAGGTGAATGTTCTAACCCTTGTACCCCATCAGTATCAGACATAGGAGATGATATTGTGAAAATAATTAACTAAAATATATGTGATATCAGATTTAACTATATTTAACTTTTAATATAATTGTATTTCAATTATTATGTAAAATTTATATATATTTTTTATTCTGTTACATCAATCAACTTATTTATAAATTTTATATGTATCTTCTACTTCTTTTATTATCTTTAAACATTTATTTTTCATTCGTTCCTTCTCCTCTTATACTTCAAATCCGAACAAAATATTGGAATTACCACGACAAAAACAGAAAGGGAAAATACACAATCATATAATATAATGAAATTAAAAAGAGATAAGAAAAAGTGAAAATAAGTTAAGAGAAAGGGTAAATACAGTGAAAAATGTTGTGAAAACATTTTGAAGGATTCTATAGGAAATTAAAGTTTAACAAATTCACATAAAGATTGTATTTAAATAAAATTATAAGTTTAAATTGAGAGCAAGTGATGAATATGGCGGTTTGATTTCCTGTGGTTAATAATACTAGTTTTGTATGTATAAAAAAAATCACAAAAATTGAAATTTAGCAATTAAATATTTTTTTAATAATTAAAACAATCTTATTTTAGTTTCATTTATTTTAAAGTATTCATACTTGAAATAATGAAAATAAATATTATTTTTTTCTGTAGCATGCCAAAATAAATAATGTAACTTTAATAGAAAAATAACCTCTATCCACACAACAACAAACATTTTATGCCCGAAAGATGAATTGGACAAAGTTGACACCTATTTGTTTGGGATAAATTCAATATATGTATTTGGTTCGATTCAGTTAATTAGGAATTTGGATTCTTTTTGCTAAGTTTTTTTTTTCTGTTTATTTGTTTTTCATTCAAAACATTTTGATGTTCACTAAAAAATATTTTTAAAATACTAATATAATATATTTGTAGTATTTAAAAGAAGATAATACCAAAAAAATTCAGTATAAAATGTGGACTTGTTAATTTAGCTTCGTTTTCTTCCTAATTTAGGTAATGATGTGATGAAAATGAAATACAATAATATTAACTATTGAAACTTTTAATGGATACATGGATTACAAAGACACTAACTATATTAATTTACACTAATTAAGATAATTAACACATTTAATTTTACAATTTATCTATTCTTTGTTAAACTGATTTTTATGGAACTTGAACATATTACAAATAAATTTGATTTTAAATAAAAAGAAGTAGAACAAGGTCATTAGTAAGATAAATTTGTTTATATTTTATTGTATAGTGTAGAATGTTGCTGGTTTCCCTTCATGTTCAATGATGTACGTTCAGGCCTTTGCTTCCTATACCCCACAAATTACTTTATACACCTTCAAAAAACTTAATTTACTGTTATACTTTTTCATTTATTACAATCCCAAATGGATTTGAACAGTTTCAGGAAAAAAAAAAAAAAAAACTTCACAATGATAAGTCTGATTATGAGATATTTCGCAATCAGTAATATGTAATATTTTATTTTGAATCGGAGATGAAATGTCTAGTTCAAATAAAATTTATTTTGGATATATGAAAAGGGTATAATATTAATAAGTAAATTAATTATGAGGAGGTTCAAGGAGCAAGAAGTGTATATCCAATGAGCCGAATAAATCTGTTGGGCTTGAGATATTTAGTTCTAGGCCCAGTTACATTATTTTTTCAATCAACTTCATTCAAGTACACATTTCACGATGGGCTTTGCAGCCAAGGTTCTTTTTTTTTCATTTTTTCTTCTACTTGACAATTTTGCAATGTTTCTTATGTTGAAATAAAGCTTTCTTATATTTGATAGAAAATAATAAAATATCTATTAAGAGAAAAATGTGCTTAAAAATTTATTTATAAACAAAATAAAATAAATACGTCAATTTCGTTACTGGCAATAAAAATTCCTAGTAATAATAAAACTTTTATTTTATAATAATTGGTGATAAATAAATACATTATTTGTTATTAGAAATTCATATAAGTATAGATAAGATTAATTTCATATAATTTTAGTGAAATTATCTTAAGCGTCTTACTAAATATGTAGAATTTTCTTTTCCAATCCTTTACGTAACTCTTAGATTTATAACAAGTATACAAATTTAGTATATGGAGTGTAATTTACATCTATTTGTAATAAAATAAATAAATAAATTTTCATAAAGGTATTTTTAAATATTTTGAGCATTTTGTTGCCATCAATCATAACAAAAGAGTGGTAAAAGATACAAAAAAATGTCTCAATAAAAGAATATACAAATGCTCTGAGAGATGTTGAGTCCACTGGTCCGCAAAAGCCAGGTCCACAAAAGCTCGTAACTCACGTGAGTTTGCAAAAAAAAAAAAACTTTCACTTGTGTATATAAGTTATTTTCTTTCTTAACTTCTTTATGAATGTTTCAAATTATTGTATGACCGCAAAAGATAATTATTATGTATTTTTTAATGTTCTAAAATTTGAATAATACATTGTGTATGTCAAATACGAATATGAATATAATGAAAATATTGAATTATCAATTTATCATCTAACTTCCCAAAGTCTTTACTTAAGTTTGTGAAATTGTTTAAGTTTCTCAATTTGTTAAACATTAAACACTTTATCATTATGAGAATTAAAAAAAAAAATGGGCTGGATTGCGAGTTCGTACTTATGCAAAACAGGACAAAATTTTCAACCCGCATTAAAAATGCAAGACGAACCAGCCCAACCCGCATATTTTTGGGACAAGTGCGGACTAGGCTGACTCCCATTGCTACCCCTACTTTTATGTTTGATGTAAATCACAATAATCTTATGGAAAATAACTATAAAATAAATGTTTTATTATGCATGAACATGACAATATATGTTGCATGAACATAACTAACTTATAATTATGCAAAATGACAACATACATTGCATGAATATTTGTTTTAATTATGTACTATGTAGTATATCAACAAACATTTTAAGTGGGCATCATTTAAAGTATTCATTTTGTGAAAATGTTTCTTAGAGCATTTGTATATTCTTTCATCGAGACATTTTTTGGTATCTCCTACAGTTTTTTTGCTATGATTGAGAGTAATAGCTACAAAATGTTCAAAATATTTAAAAATAACTTTATGAAAATTTATTTATTTATTTCATCACAAATAGATATAAAGGGATAATCGATATACTAAATTTGTATACTCATTATAAATTAAGAGTTACGTAATAATTGAAAAATAAAATTCTATATATCTATATTATGTATATAGATATGTAGAATTCTCCATTCTTAAAAATATCGACAAAATTACTATCAAAATACTTCAACAAATCAAACGCCACTAACCCAACTTTTAAAGTTAGACTCTAATGCCACTCACCAAACTCCACACCATTAAAATCTAAGACCTAGCAATCGAACTCACATTAAAATCGAAACAAAACCAACCAATCCATTTCGACCAAAAAGTTAGCAACACATTCACAAGCTAAAAACGCAAACTTTAACCAAAACCACCATCATAAGTCAGGGTTAATTGAAACTTCTTCGGTCTCATTCATCTTAAATATATGATCAATTGTGATATATAATTCTATAATTTTTAATTTATAAGACTATCACAGCTTTCTTCTATCTTATTGTAATTTTATACTCTCTACTAAATATTTCCCTATTCCATCACATTTAAAATTAGTTTACTAATATTAGGTTTACTCAAATTGGATGGAAAGAAAGTAGAAACTCCAAACCAAAATTTTTGGAAAGAGAATCTTATCAAATTTAAATCAATTAATATCAATTGATTAATATTTTTTTTATCAGTTCTCACTTCTCATATTTATTTTAAAACTGGATAAACTTTAAATCATAACCCACTAATTTTATATCTTGTTGATATGTAGGAACCGTTTTTGATTTAGTGATCTCCTCTAAAAGATTCATAAGATCTCTCATTCTAATTGCAATTTTGATACAACCAGATTATATATAGTTGATTATTTGTTTTAAAGAAAATTCAAAAATTGATCTTTTAAAAAACGTATCTATATTCTTCAAAATAATTATTTTGTTAGCAATAAATAAATAACCCCACGACCTTCCAAGAACGTGGTTTGTTTTTCACTTTTTCTGGCCAATCGTACGACACCCAAATGTTTGTTTGGTCATGATGAGGATAAGATAAAAAAACACAATGCAAATGAAAGAGAAAACAGAACACAAAAGGTAAGACCAAGTAATTATCTTGAGAATTAAAATAGCTTAACATGTTAGATATTTGAAGAACTAATTTTTCTATTTATCACACTTGTCAAATAGAATATGATTCTCCCATATAATAATTATGTAGAAAAATTATAGTGAAGAAGACAAATAAGACCAAAGAGTGGAAGCACTTAACAACACATCAATCACACTCTTATACTTCTATGTCCATACATTCATCACTTTTGCAACATAATTTCAATTGTTTTTTTTACTTACATTGAAAATCCCTATCAATCTCATCCGTTGGATCATGCCCTAATCTATTTTACACTGGCCCACTTTTCTGTGATGAAAGATCTCAGGAGGGTGGTGAAAGAATATCTGAGGGAGATAAAGGTGAGGGCATGAAAGTAAATTCAGAATCTCACCTTAAATATTTTTTGTTCATTATCAATTTTGTGGTTCTCTCCCAAATATTTGTTAATTAATGAAAAATTCAACTAGTCTAAAAATTATTCCCTAACCTTACCCGCATTGATAACTGTTCTGTCACGGACGTTAAATGTGACGACATTTCAGCCTTCCACCAATCAGAGTTGAGCCAAAGGCGTCACTTTCACAACCCCGCGTGACCGACGCGTGAGGTTATCATGGACCGAGAAATTATATATATATTTTTACGTACGAAAAGAAGAAACAGGAACCTATTATTGAGAGAGAGTAGACATAGAAGAGTGTGTGTGCGTGCGTGTGTTTTTTCTTTTTCATCTCCAAACCCAAAGAACCGATTACTCGGCCATTTTAATCCCAAAAAATTCCCATTTTACTCCTTTTAGAGAGAGAAAGGACTGAGGTTTCAGGAGAGAGAAAGAGAAAAAAAATTGGGTTTTTTTGGGCGTTCCAATGGTTGAACTGGAAATCCAGAGAAGGGGATGAAAGGAGATTAAAAAAATTGCATCTTTGTTTAGTGGGTGTTTCTGAAACTATGATCTTGTGAGAACCGGGAAGGAAACCTTCGATGCGCTCTGTTGGATAGAGATTGTTGGATTTTCTGAGAACCGTTGATTGAGAAATGAACGGTGGTGATGAGGTCGTGGCAGCTCCGGCGGGTCCACCGCAGCCGTTGGAGTGGAAATTCTCTCAGGTTTTCGGGGAACGTACGGCGGGGGAGGAAGTTCAGGAAGGTAATTGTTCCTACGTTGCTTTGTCGGATCCAGTTGTTGATGTGTTGGGATTAGGGTTTGGTTCCTTGCTTTCGATCTGTTTCGGATCATGTTTCGTTGCTCCCTTGTTATTTTGGATTCTGGGTCATTGCCTAATCGCTGTGTGATTGTGAGAGTGTTTTTTTGATTTGTGCGGGAGGGAAGTAGTGGTTGGAGGTTGGTTTTTGCATTGTGATTCTTACTTGGTTGGAGAGATGAGTTTGAAACCGAGCTGTGAGGACTTATGATGCTGGTTTTGGTTAAGGTTGGTTTTGTTTCGATTTTATTGTGAGTTCGACTCTAGGTCTTAGATCTTAATGGTGTGGAGTTTGGTGAGTGACATTGGAGTCTGACTTCAGAGTTCGGGTTGGTGGTGTTTGATTTGTTGGAGTATTTTGATAGTGATTTTTGTCGATATTTTTAAGAATGGGCGTGTAGGTATTTGTCTGTATGCAGAGGAAGAAACAGCATTTTCTGTCAACGAGAATAATAACATATATCGACAACAAAACTGAAGCAATGATTTCATTTTCTGTAATAGTTAGTTAGATATTTGACCTTATTATTATAGTAAGGTGGCTTTTAGAATTTGGGTTGGGTAGTTTTGAGGAAAGATGAGGATGATGGTTGCACCACAATATTTTATTGCAATGCTGTTTCAATTTCAACATTGCATCTCTTGCTAATTGGTATTTTCATTGCTGCAACTGGTAACATATATTCGTTCAGAAACATTGTCCCTCAAGTGCATACCTTTTGGTCATATCGAAGAGCTGTATTCTTAGTATGGTTAAGGAAAAGTAAACCACCAAGTATCATTGAAGTTCAATTTCCCAATCCTCACCAAAAATGGGATTAACAAGGACTCAGATTAGAAAGGAATCAGATTAGAACGATGTTTCTTTTATGGACACAGTGTAATTGAACTGTGAAATATATTCATGTTATAAATTTTTTTATTTGAGGGAAGAACTAGAGATTTTAGTTCTCTTAAAATATTGTATACTTATTGATTCTAATTTTGGATAGCACTGGAAATTTTTGACATAATACACCATAAGGCTACGGTGATACCGTTGTAGTTGTAGAGGTTTGGACAGGTTTGGACGTGGAGAACAGACTTAATTTCTTTAAGCACTAAATCTTCTGCTTTTCAAAAGTTGATATAACTCAATGCAAAAATGCAATACTCATCTCATACTGTAATTAAGATCTATTTCATGGTACAAGGGTTTAAGACACTATAAAGAATAGCAATTTCAACACGGATGATCTGAACCTGATGGGTTATTGTTGGGTATTTATTCTCATCATATTGACACCAATAACTTAATTGTCAAGTCAAGGCTTGTAGTGTGGAGTGATCGACATGATTGGGTTAGCTTTTGTTGCAGGTTAATGTGTATGTTTCCTAATTATTTACGCATTTTTTCTTTCTACAGTGGACATTATTTCTGCTATTGAGTTTGACAAGTCTGGTGATCATCTTGCTACCGGTGATCGAGGTGGTCGAGTAGTTCTCTTTGAGAGAACAGATACAAAAGATGTAAGTCTGATTTTTGCTTTAGCAATTTCTTTAATAACGAAACTTAGTTTTGAAAGATTCCATCTTGCATCCTTAATTTTGTAATATCTATGTATACTACTATATCTTGTAGCATCGTGGATCAAGAAGGGATTTGGAGAGGATGGACTATTCTATTAGTAGACATCCTGAGTTCCGTTATAAAACAGAGTTTCAGAGTCATGAGCCTGAGGTAATTTTCTGTCATCAGTTAATGCTCCATAAAATACCCAAGGACCAGAATTGTTAATATCTATGGCATGTACTTGTTTCAGTTTGACTATCTTAAGAGCTTGGAAATAGAAGAGAAAATTAACAAAATCAAATGGTGTCAAACCGCCAATGGTGCTTTATTCCTTCTATCTACAAATGATAAAACCATCAAATATTGGAAGGTATGAAGTGAATGCTCGTTTATATAATGTTGAAGGCAATTTAAAGTCAATTTATTTATTAATGGCACACATGGTTACATTTTTGTTGAACTAGGTTGGTTCCTTGTTTTACATGTCTTGAATTTATATCTGTTTGTGGACATATGTTGTAGCTTACAAGGCTCATGAACGTCTACGTTGTAATGGAATCTGTTGTTGGGCTTAACTTTTGCAAATTTCAAATTATATTTTTAATCATTGGTTATGGTTGAAATCACTTTACAAGTTGATTTGTAAGGTTAAGTTAGATTCTTAACTCAAGTGCACAATTGCATTTTTTGGGCAGATGTGTTTGCCTTCCTGCGGACCCATGGTCCTAAGTGTGGGGGAGAGTCTAGGAAGTGTCGAAAACATGCTTTAATTGCAGCTGGGACTTTGTTGGGGTCTGCCTTAACTGTAGACTCTGAGTGCTGTTTAGTCTCACACTGGTTATAGATACGACTCAAATAAAGCTTGGGCAAACCTTACCACAGAAACCAGTTTGTGGGGTTGGGTTAGGTCCTATGCCCAAATTCTAGAAGTTCCTATATATTGAACCATTTTGTATGGGTGCATATATGTGTCAACTGTTCATTTTGAAATCCATTAATGTCATGACTTCCTTCCTAAGCAATTATACTTGAAATTACACGGTTGAAACATTTTTTAATTTAGTATGTCATTGTAATGTCTAATTGATTAAATGATTGGTACTTTCAATATTTTAAGAGGATAAACAAATGTGCAAGATGGCTATGCTGTTCAATGATCCCAATGGATTTCTTGAGCATATATTCAAAATGAATTTGTTCTGTGATTGGATTTTTTTTGCTTCTGTTTTAAGATTTCACATGATTGATCTGGCTTATAGGCTGATTCATATTTTTTTCCTTGAGAGTTAAATAGGTTCAAGAAAAGAAGGTCAAGAAAATTTCTGACATGAACGTCGATCCTAAAGCAATGGGAAATGGCTCTATTGCGAGTTCAAGTAGTTCCAGTAGCTCTAGATCATTTCTTGCAAATGGAGTATCTCCAGATGGACCATACAATTATTTAAGCAACGATTTCTCATTTCCACCAGGAGGCATACCTTCACTAAGATTACCATTGGTAGTTGTGTTCAGCCCTTCCAATTTATTTATTTTTTTCAATATTTGTTTCTTGGTGATAAGAAATTATGGTATGAACAACCCAAAAATTGATTAATTAACATGAAAGTGGCTATAAGTTCAGCAGTGCTTATGATGATGAAGGATCTACCTCCTGTCTCGAGCTGATAGGGACAGTTATTTATTGTTGGAGAGGGGTTTCTCAAAATGGGGATGTAGTCATGACCTTTCCGTATGCTATATATCTCATGAGAGATATAGGTTGAATGTATGTGGCGTGTTGCAACTACAAGAAGCATGTTTGTTTGTTGATTTCATTGTGTTGCTTAAGATTGCTTATTTATGCGATGTTTGGTTCAAAGGATGGCAGTGGAGGGTGGGATTCTAAAGGGAGGGTTATTATGTTTGGTTCAAGAGGGAGAGAAGAGGGAAAATAAGACCATCTCTTAATTTTGAACCCTTATAACCCCACTCCTGCACAGAAAATGTATGGAGATTTTGGTCATTTTATTTTAAAAACCTTGATGTGTAAACCCTTAGAAAGTGTGTCATTTTGACATTTAATCCTTGATAATGTCATGTTTAATTTGTTGTAATTTTTTTTGTAAAAATATTATTTATTTAATATTTGAAATAGTAAAGGGCAGTTACTGTACACTTAGCTGAAGGGGATGATGTATATAATAAGACAAAATTTTCATTCTATGGGGATGGAGATAGTCAAAACCGCACTTGCCCCGCCCCATTGCCATCATGACCTTCCAACCCTCCCATGTCCTCTACTTTCCCCCAACCTAATACCATGTTAGTTTTGGTCGGGTGATAACGTCTTAAAGGCCCAATTTATTTTAAATAATACTTTTACCATTAGAATGTCATAGAAGATGTTGTATACCCTAAACTCTAGTTTATTTCAGAAGAAATCTTTAAGGAGGCATCAGGAAAATAATCAAATCCCTATACTAAGTTACACATTATTAGGATTCCAGAATTTATATTTGAAAATGAAGGATTACGAGACCAATATTCTAGTAGAGGTAAAATCAGATCAGCTTAGAGTCTATGGTTATTCCAGGGGAACGAACTATGCATTCTGCCATGCAGAAACTACTTCACAACAGTAAACTGCTGTACTTTTTTGAAATACCCCCTCTCCTTCTCCTTATATTTCCTTTCACACTCAGCACCTAAATCGTAACCAACTTGTTCTCTTCTCAGTTGTTGATTGTTCCGTCCTTGTTTGTGACTGTATTTTAGTATGTAGTGAAGCTAGTTTTCAAGCCTTGACATTTGCAATTACTTGTTTGAATTGTAGTTCAATTAATGCTTACCCATTGGTTGTAAAATATGTAGGTAACCAGCCATGAGACGAGTTTGGTGGCTCGATGCCGAAGAGTATATGCCCACGCACATGATTATCATATTAATTCTATTTCAAATAACAGGTGATTTGAAACCTTGTGGCTTCTATTGTAAAACTGTTCAGCATTGAATATTGGTTTTGGTCATCTTTATTTCTGTAAATGTAGTGTTGATTTGAAAATGTTGACAACTTCTATAGTGTGTTGTTCCATTATTTTGCCTATCACGATTTTCTGAAATCTGATCAAACTGGACTATGGTATGTTTCAAATATCTTCTAGCGATGGCGAAACTTTCATATCAGCTGATGATTTACGAATAAATCTTTGGAACTTGGAAATTAGCAATCAAAGTTTTAATATTGTTGATGTAAAGCCTGCAAATATGGAGGATCTGACTGGTAAGTCTTCCCTATTGTATTTTTATGCTTTGTTGAAAATGTTCATCTGTTTCTTACTTGGCATAGTTTATCCATTTAAATTTTAAATAATAAAACTTAGAAGTAGTATCTAGTTACTAGTGGGTGTTACTGCTATCTAATCAAATCAAATTATAATACTGGTTGCCAAAATGCCAATTTAATTGTCTAGAAGACATCAAGGGCCTTGTAAGTTGTTGAAAAATGAAAACAGTCACTGAGATGAAACATTATGCTTAGCCCATTTTGACGGGGAAACAGTACAACCATCATGTTAGTTTTGTTCTTTAAAGAAGTGATGACAACATCAGAGTTGCAGTTATCTGAGGTCTTTTTATTTGTGCGTAAATTGTTCTAGCCTGATCTTTGTGATGTTGAACGGAAGTAAGACTGGGATTTAATTTAACCTATCAGAATCAGGGTTTTCCGGGAGAATTAAGAGTACATAACAGGTGGACTGAGGTTCATTGGTTGTATGTCTTAGTAAGGGGATTCACACACAATTGGATGGAATTTTAAGGTTGGATTGATGGCTGTTTGGTTTTTGCGAATAATATCTGCGGTATTAGTGTTTAGATTTGATGGGTTTGAGGGTAAACTTTAATGATGTTGGGCTTTTTAATAATTGAATTTTTAATGAAGTTTGCCGAGGAAATATGACCTTTGCTGTTATTGCATATATCATTTGATTGCAGCATACTGTCAGTCAGATAGCAATATGTTGTCAGACTTTGTAATTCTGATTTTTTGCTTAAAACCAAGCATCACACTAGTTTGAACAGACCTCCTATTAATAATCCTGTAGGAATGAGTAAAATCCTAAACCTATGTGGACCCCATCATTCTACTAAACAATGCTAACATGTCAAAATGGTGTGTCTATGATGTCAAGGTGTTACCTTGGATGAGGTAAACAACACCCGAACCTTATGCATGCCTTTGTGGATCAAGCAAGGCATGGTTTAATGCCTAACTGGCACCTATGGCCCCTTCCCCAAAAACAGACCCAGCAATAGAACTTGTTCATTGTCATACTAAAACTTGTTAGAATTTTAAAGAGATAAAAATTTGCTAATCTTGTGGATTGGGTTTCATAAATTGAAGGTTTTTATTTTTATTTTTTTAAGTTACTCTTCTCATTTCTATTTTTTTGTAGTTTTGGTTGAGCTTTGAACTTATATACTGTTCTTGCAGAGGTTATAACATCAGCAGAATTTCACCCTACACATTGTAATACATTGGCATATAGCAGTTCAAAGGGTTCAATTCGTCTTGTTGACTTGCGGCAGTCAGCATTATGTGATTCTCATGCCAAACTGTAAGATTATCTTTTGCATGTTATTGGTTTACCTTATAGCTCATACTTAACAGTGTTGGATTTATCGGGAAAATTAAAGGAAAATAGATTATTCAACTCGTTCTTTACAAGGGAAACCAATTTTTGTCTATAAAGGAAAACATTTTTTCTGGACTCTCATATTACATGTGTACATTTATGTAATTTTTCTCGTCCCTGGTAGACTCAGAAAAATGTTTATGGTACAGATTTGAGGAACAGGAGGCCCCTGGATCCCGATCATTTTTCACAGAGATTATTGCTTCTATATCGGACATAAAATTCGGAAAGGATGGAAGATATATACTTAGTCGTGATTACATGACCCTAAAGGTTAGAGAGATTTATTATTCCAAAATCCATGATTTCTTTGATAAAGCTGTTGGGAGTATTTGTATAGTTTATTGAATTGAACCTCATGAAACATGGTTATTTGATCTCAATGATAGGATTCTTGCTTAGGGTGAAAGAGTCATCAAGTTCAATTAATTTTATGGAAAATTTGGTATTTGTCAGAAAACAATTACGGTGGTTGATGATATCCATGGTCCGACATTTTTCTGTTCAATTTTTATTTAATTTACAACTCTTTGTTCCTGGGGCATTCAATTCAGAGTATGCTGTGTCATTCATTTGTTGTACTTTGTTTGGATACCCTATCTACTTGTTAGGATCTAAACCCCTGATCTCAATATTTCATCTTCTTTACTTGGATGTCAGTTATGGGACATCAATATGGATTCTGGCCCAGTTGCTACATTCCAAGTTCATGAGTATTTAAGGCCAAAGGTTAGGTTCCCTTGTTCACATAAGCAATGAGCCATGAATTTCTTTTTCTTTATCAAGTCATAGTAACGGGCTCTATTTTTCTCCAGCTTTGTGATTTATATGAAAATGATTCAATTTTTGATAAGTTTGAGTGTTGTCTAAGTGGTGATGGATTGCGAGTTTCAACTGGCTCTTACAGGTGTGTGATTCAATTTTAATCTATCTGTGGTTCTGATACTGTTGAGCCTGCATCTTACTATTTTGTTCAATTTGATGCCAGCAATCTATTCCGTGTGTTTGGTTGTGTTCCTGGAAGTACCGAGGCTACAACTTTGGAAGCCAGTAAAAATCCAATGAGGTAATTTTATTCATGAAGCTTTAAAAATCGTTGTGGTTTAATCAGGCACTGTAGCATTTATATGAACTTTTTCATTTCCTCAGACGTCAAGTTCCAACCCCTTCAAGGCCTTCTAGATCACTGGGAAACAGTATAACAAGAGTTGTAAGACGTGGTTAGTTCTCTATTTAACTACTGTGTGATCATATGCTATAACTTGTTCTTCCCATAGTATTATATCAACCAAGACTTGCAATGTTTTGGTTATATCTTGAACAGGAGCAGAAAGCACTGGAGTTGATGCAAATGGGAATTCTTTTGATTTCACTACAAAGTTGCTGCACTTAGCATGGCACCCAACTGAGAATTCAATTGCTTGTGCTGCTGCAAATAGCTTATACATGTACTATGCCTGAGGAAGAAAGATGATTGGAGGACATGTATCTGCTTTGGTTGACCTGTTTTTGGGTTGCTTGGAGAAGGATTCTTTACCCTTCTTACCAACCATTGAGTTGGAGGCTACATTAACTCACACTACAAGTGCCCTTCAAAATCTTTAGCAGGAGCTTTTAGAAAAAGATCCAGAAGTGGCTGTTTCAAAATTCCTGGGTAGGCAGAACTTATTTTGTTTCTGGATGGGCAGCATAATCTCTTTTTTATTTTTTTTTTCAATTTTCCTCCTTCCAACCCTAATATTCTTTCCCCCTTTTTTTCTGTATCTTCTTGTAAAAAGAGAAGGTGCAGTCAATGCTTCATATTGTGTTTGGCTTGCAATGAAGAAGAAAATGTGATTGTAGCTCTCCTACAACAAATACTAAAGGATGTTCAATATCTGCCTCTAGGATAAAAAGATAAAATGTAGTTCTTTTCTTTTCACCCAGATGTCTTGTGGGATGGAGCAGTGCAAACCTGCAGTGCATCATTTTTTCATTGATTCTTTTTTCTGTTGGGAATTAATTTGTCACTGTTTCAAAACTTTTGCTGCACTTGGTCAATTTTTGTGTAAAATGTCAAAAGGAAGTAATAATTCTAGGTTGCAATGATGTAGGTTAAACTGGATTGTCTCTGCTACCAATTTTTTATGGTTTTCTCACTTGTTGGACTTTTTTCCGTGAGTCCAGAATGTAACGTTATCAAAAATCAATTTCATGATTTGGTTGCTCAGTAATTTTCTGTTAACTGTTTTGTGAAGTGCTATATTTTGGAAAATGGATGATATTTTAATAGTGATCAATGCTTAACCATTGCATTTGCAAAGTGTTATATTAAAGAACCATTAAATGTTGAATAACTACCTCTTTATTAGATGTTCTTTCTTTTCGCCACTTAAATTAGAGAATTTCTTTCTACAGCTCCATTTTTTTTCCTGCACCCCCATACTTCTAAAATTTCAATTATACTCTAGTTAAAATTAATAGAAAAAGATAGTTTATAATTATAAGTTTGGATTGTACCGTAATGAAAATAGGAATATAAATTATATTTTGGATTCTACTGTAATGTAAATTTACATTATTTATATTATATATATATATTTTGGATTGTATAATTTATGATGTAATTTTTGGATCGGATCATTTGTAATATAAATTTTTATTATGCAAATTTATATTTTTATTACACGATTCATAATTTAAGTTTTAAATTTGGAAATCTGCAAATATTTTAGTAAGGGGTAATTAAGTATTTTACTATGATTATGGGGGTGAGTGGGGATAGAGGGTTTGTAGAAAGAAAACATGAAAATATCCCCTTAAATTATTCTACCCTAGTTGTACCCCCAAAATTCGTTCAAACACGGGTTATTTGGGCCACATTCATTGTTCTTCGGCAATTGCTTCCTGCAACCTACCAAAATTCTTCGAGCACCCTATCACTCTTCAATAAACAGTTGCGGAAAGTTTTTCCCGGAAAGCAATTACCCTCTCTATCAGAATTTATATTATGTTTCAGGTAATTATTATAAGAGTTAATAATACATGATTTCTAATGGATATAATTACAAAATTATTTACATTATTACTTCATGGAGAATTTACTCAATGTAAAATGTGTACGTTTCAATCTCATTTAAAATCACTATTTTCTATACTTTAAAAAAATATATCTTTGAATGATTTTTAGGAGACAAGGTATTGTAGATTTTTATGAGTCATGTTCATGTTTTCATCCTTGCTATTATTTGAGAACGATCACTCGTGTGAGCATTTTTAATGCTTAGGTTTGCAAATGGAACATTGTGACCATGCAAAACCTAACTTCTGTCACCCATAATCACTCGCATCCAATTCTTTGGCTCCTGCATGTTCGGATTTTATTTTTTTTGTTTATAAAAATTAAAGAATTTGGTGATAAGAAAAAAACTAAATATTGAGAAAAAAAAATGACAGCTTTGGGGCAGGCGATTTTGGATGTGGCGTGTTGGACGGGGAAAGGACAGAGACATGACACGAAGCACACGCTGCTTCCTTCTATTCTGAGCGTTCACATCAGAAATCATAGATTCACCACATAACATTGTCTTTTCTCTCTTTTCTTCTTTCTCACCATTCATGCACTCAACCATGCCCATACACCAATGTCTATAAATCACCTAACACAACCAAGTCTAAATTTCGTCTTTTCATTCCATCATCACTCCACTTACAAAACAAAAATCACTTTCAATAATTAAAATAAGATAAATAGTAGCAATAACAAAATGAGTATGATTCAATAAATTAACTTGCCTTACCGTCAGTCTACAAAAATTTAATGCTCGGGTTAAAATTTTCAATATATCTATTTTAACCTATTTCACTCGGTTCGTCAATTTGAGGGTAAAAGATTGATTGAGACGAGTTGTTCGATTAGCCCATTTTTTTAAATAAAACTTAAAATATTCTTTTGTATTATATTATTTGAAAGATTAAATATGTTTTTAGTCCCTTAACTTTCAGTAAAAATTGAAATTAGTCACTCTTTGAAGCTGTTATCGAATTTAGTTTCCCAACTTTAAAAATTAGTAAATTTAGTCATTTTAACAAAATTTTGTTAAATTTATTTGACGTTTCAAACGTGTTTCATGATAGAAGTTGGGTTGTTTATACTGTTTGACACATTTTCGCTTTAATGTTAGTTGAAAAACATGTCTGAAATGTCAAATAAATTTAATAAAATTTGATTAAAAGAATTAAATCTATACTTTTATAAAGATAGAAGACTAAATTTGTCTAAAATTTCAAATATAGACTAATTTCAATTTTAAATAAAAATTAAATAACCATAAGTATATTTAATCCTTTAAATTATTAACACTTACAAAGTTCTAATTATTAATAATAATATAATAGTTTAACGTATAAAGATAATATTATTTTAATTTATTTGATTAAAGATATTAATTAATTAAAATTTGAAAATGATCCATAATGTACTTTTAATATATACATATAATTAAAAAAAATGACAGGTCAATCAGACAACTCGTTCTTTATTAAAATTAAAATAGGTTAAAATTTTTAACTTATTTTTATGTGACAGGTTTGTTTGGTCCGTTTTTGACCTGTCCATATTTTTAAAACATTCAACTCATTAATCGTAACAATTCAATTTATTTAGATGATGGTGTTTTTATTTTGAACCGAATAATCTATTATCCATTGATGATAAATTTGTATCTTAAAATTTGTTTCAATACTTACGAGATTACAAACAAAATTAATGTAATAGACTAGAGAAAATATAAGGAAAAAATATTTAATCGTAACTTTCATCTTTAATTTTGCAAAAAAAAAATATATATTTCGGTCTTTGAATTTTATTTTGCACAATTCTGATTTTTTAATTTTAATTATCTATACTTTTATTTAACCGTAACTATTTTTATTAGTTTACATACAATAAAACGAGATTAGAAAAAAAAAATTAATGCTCATATTTCCATTTAACATAATTGCACATGACGCACATGACGATAACTCTACGTACTTGCTAGTATTTATAATTCGATAGTACTCCAATCTAATTTTAAAATTAAAAATCAAATAGAGCAATTCTAGTTAAAAATTACAAAATTTTTAATTATACAAAAATTATAGATTTAGAATTAAAATTGCCTAAATAGTATAGAAAACAACCGGATTCTCTAAAATCTTGAAAACCAATTATAACTATTCTGACCTTAAATATGTTAAACTAATATTTTGGAGTTCAAAATTTTGTAATATATATATATATATATAGGATTATTTTTTTTTCCACATTTTAAAATATAATTATTTATAAAATTTTTGAAAATTGACCGTTATTTTTACAAATTTTTTTATAAAATAGTCTATTTCTGCTCTTCTCTTTTTATCTAATTATCAACAGTTATTTTCTCATCTTTTCTAATATATTTAACTTTATTTTTAATTAATATTATTTTATTTTATATATTATAACTTAATAACATTACATTATCATCATCTACTAATATAATATTATGTATATTTAAAAAATACGTATGTATATGCACAACAACGTCTGTGTGTACGCTAATTAATATATATATATATATATATATATATATATATATATATATATATAAAGAAAATTATATTTGAATTGTTGTGAGATTCATAAATTGAAAAATAAAAAACTAATGTATTGATCCTTTGAATCAGGTAAATTTTTACATCTCTCGTTTAGTATCTGTATGAACTTTGTATCCATAAATAAAGAGAAAATATTGATTAATATTAGTTCATTTCTTTTGTTGAAGATAAAGTTGGAGATGATTTTGGATTGGGAGAGTGATGATGAAGTTGTGTGAAGAGGAGCACATTCATGAAATCATAACCACCACGTTTTGCTCACAAAATAATCATCACCATCATTCTCCATTCACTGCACAATTTTAGGAAAACCCTAACCCTAACCCTAAAATTGTGCTTCTCTTCATTACCCAATCCTTCTTCCATTATTTTTCATTAAAACATGGCTCCACACTCTTCCTAGTGCTCAACCCAATCCATTATTTCAACCACCTATCTCTTCACCACACCCTAACTAATTCAATCAAAATAACTATCACTGGTCCCATAATTAACTATCATTTTTAAAATATTCCTTTCTTTAACAATTTTATTTTCAAAAAAGAAATTTTCGTAGAAATAATTACTCATACTGTTTAATAAAAATTAATTGTTTGAAAAAGTTGGTAAATATTCCAATTCATAATAATTTAGCCTTGCAGAAATTTTATATTGTGAATCAATTAAAGTTTATCATTGAACTGCTTTAGAATTTAGATCTAACTTAATTAAAAGAATTAATTTGTAAAGTAACCGTTGTTTCTCATTTATATATGTAGTGTTTGATTTTGTATTTCCAGAACATTTTTTTCACGTCCAACAACGTTATTGAGTTTGCTGTGTGTGGATATGCTTGATTACTTTTTAATAATTTATAATAAATTTTAATAGCAACTTATAAGAAATTCGGAACTACCACAATCTTGAAAAATTAAGAAGGTTGTTATCTATCTATCTATCTATATTATTTATTTATTAATTTTGTTCTTATCATTAGTTGATTTGAAGCTTGTAATAATTGCTTTCGCTTATAAATACACGTTTTGTTCTTATCGTTAATGGCCATGAAATTTGAGTTTTTTTTTTCCTCAAATATTATAATATTAAGATATTATTGTAAAAAGTAATCAATTTTTTTCATCCATGTCATAGATAAATTATATATATATAATACGGTATTTTTTTAAATCTTATAGTCATTATACGAATAAGATATACAAACATTACTAAGCATTGTTCACATATTTACTAATGACTTATTTTGAGAAAACTAGATATACCTTTATTAGTTATTTGAGAAAGATTTATAAACATTAATTAAAAAGACGTAGTTACGTTTTCAAAACAATCTAATATTGCATAAAATGAATGGGGCAAACTACATTAATTATACCGTATAATAAAGTTTATCACGTAGAATGCTACGTGAATTGTAAATTTGTTCTTGTATTGAATACAAAAATGGAGTATTTATTTATATTTGAACTCATGTTATTGACATATAATTTCTCCCTCTACATTTAATTGTTAGACCATCTTTGATATAATTAACCTTCTTTTTTGGTACTAATGAATTAGATAAAGTATCTAACCCATTCAATAGCATGATAATAAGTGTGTAGTATTAAATGCTAGCGTCACATCTTATTAAGTTATCCACCTTATTATAAATATAGTAGACTATCACTTATTAACAGAAAATTTTAATTTAATTTCTACTCAAATTCTTTATTGTTATTATTAGGTATAATTATTGATTTGGTCCCCCAGTTTTTTGAGTTTATTTAATTTGTTCTCTGAATTTTTGAAAGGTTCAACTTGGTATCCTTATTTTTTAAAGTTGATCAATTTAGTACCTTCCATTATACTCCAGTTCACGTCGTTTGTATAGTGGTGAACTGTCACTGTCCAACAAATTAAACAACTAATCTTAATACCATACTGAATACACATAATCAGGAAAACATAAAAAGAAAGACTAAAATGATGTTAACTACACCCAACAAACAAACCAACTCAATTAACAACATCACTCACATTTTTATTGCACAATGATAGTTTACTGGTGTACAACCAACGTTACCTGAAATATAACGGGAGGTACTAAATTAAATCATTTTAAAAATTAAGGATATCAAATTACATCTTCGAAAAATTTAGAAACCAAATTAAACATTCCAAAAATTCGAAAATCAAATTAAAATAATTCAAAAAATTAAGAGACCAAATCAATAATTATGCCTTACTATTAAATTAAGCTAGTTTCACAATAAAAAATAAATAAAAAAAAGTAAATTAATTATAGAATCAGTTCTTCAATTTTCGTTAAAATTCTCTTTTATTTATTTTATAACTTTCAATCAAACATTTAATTTATACTTTGTACATTTATTTAAATTTTGTTAGTGTTTTCAGGAAGTAATAATGTTGGATCGAATTAAAAAAAAAGAAAAACATTTACAAGAATTTGACCTTGCTTAGGTAAGAAACTTGTGATCCACGTACGCACATGAGACGAGAACATGCACCTGATAGAGAGTGAGAGAGAGACCGAACTTCATCCACGTCAGCACCACATCATCATTACAAAACGACAAAAACCATTCCTACGAAGCACGTTCACACTCTCCACTCACTGGGGGGGTTTCGCCACGTGTTGCGGGTGACACTCGCCACGCTGAGCTGGGGTGACGCTAACTCAACGCAACGCAACAATCCACCGATCGCTCTTCATTCAACGGCTCAGATCTTCTCAACAAACACAATCATACCCCTTTGCTTTCTTCGCACGCCACCTTTCCCTGGCCCACTCATTTCCCTTCTCCAATTACTTTATTATTATTATTATTATTTATTTATTTATTAATTTATTAATACTATAAATTATTAAATTAAATCAGGTTTCTAGTTGATAGTTGTCCTTTATGGTTGGTGGGTTAATTGAACTAATTAACTTAATTAAGAAAATCTATTCTACTTTCTTACACAGTATCAGTATTAAAATTAACGTTTTTATGCCATGGTTAAGTGCAAAAAATCTTCAACTTAGAGAGAGAAAAAAAAAAAAAAAAGAGTATTGTGTTTGTGATTGTATTTGAGTTGGAAGCTTGTGGTCACTTCCACGCGGATGAACAGAGTGACAGAACAGAAAGATCGCTAATCTTCATTTTCGTCAACATTTTCTGCTCACCGAATATCATAACACATCTCTCACTTCAACATTTCCTCTTACATGTTTCATCTTTTGTTAATCTTTGTGCTGTTCTCATCACTACCACACAAAAACTTCGATTCACTGTCTCTGCATTTGGTTCTTATTCTATGTTCCTATGTGCCCTATAAAACAAAGTAACTCCCTCAAATTGCTTCTAGATTGAAGCCATATCCAACCTTTTTGTCCTGTTCCCACTTTCTCTTCATTGGTGTTTCAACTCAATTCAATTCCTTTTTGCCAAAAAAAAAAAAAACCTTTTTTTTAGGTTACTCTGGATCGTTCTGCACCAACCAACCACTCACTTGTGTCTCAGCAGCACCGCACCATTCTGAACCCGTTTCGTGTTAAAATTAAGGTTCTTCTAGGATGCAAGATCCGACAGCATTCCAAGGTTTGAAGCATCCTCAGTTTCCGGAACAAGAACAACTGAAATGCCCGCGTTGTGACTCCTCGAACACCAAATTCTGCTACTACAACAACTACAACCTTTCTCAGCCGCGCCACTTTTGCAAGAACTGCAGAAGGTACTGGACAAAGGGTGGTGCTTTGAGAAACATCCCTGTCGGGGGTGGAAGCAGAAAGAGCACAAAACGTTCATCAGCCTCGAAACGCTCGTCTGCGCCGGCTTCCTCTGCGGTTTCTGAGGCTGACCCGACCCGGATTTGCACCAACCCGGTTCAGCAAGACCCTCGGGGGCTCAACATTGGTGGCACCTTCAGTTCCCTGTTGGCTTCGTCTGGGCACTTTGGAACCCTCTTGGAGGGTCTGAATCCAACTGGGTCGGGTCTCAAAATGGGTGAATTTGTGGAGGGTGTGAGTTCTGACCCGGATTCGGGTTCAAACCCGGGTTTGCAGCTTCAGAGTAATGGGAGTTCAGAGGGTTTTCTGGGTATGCAGAATGGGGAATCATCAACCTGTTGGAATGGTGCTCATGGCTGGTCTGATCTTGCAATATACACACCTCGCCCAAGTTTTCAATAGAAAAAAAAAAACAAAAAACATAGTTTAGTTTATGAACTTCTCTATGAACAATTGTAGGAAGAAAGAAAGAAAAAATGATAAGGTAAATTGAGTTTCTCAGATTATGGATCTCGTCTCTCAGAGAAGTTCAAAATTAAGTTTCTGTTAAACTCACCTTACACCTTACAAGGAAACTTAATTTATTTTACATTTTAGTTTTCTTCTGCTACAAGTTTTATAGAGAAGTTTATGAATTACAGTGATTGATTGTTGTTGTTATTATATATAATATCAATATACTTAGATACTCTGGTTGTGTAAAGAGTTGCATAGTTTCATGAAGCCTATGAAGCCTATTGGTAGCATGCTATGGAGGATCATAAACACACACACCAGAAGGTCACAGAAGCATCATCATCCTTTAGGTAAAGGCTTGTTTTTTCTTTGTGAATTTATTACATATGCTTGTGATTGGTATTCTTCAAATTTACCAATGGGGAAAATCACAACAGAGAGAAAAAAAGTTTTTTTTTTTTTTATGTGAGACAGACAGTGTTGATAACATGTTTTTTGCATAGCTTCCTTGGATATATGGAAGTTTAAGGATATGTGGGGATGATAAGAGAAAATCTAAAGTACAGAGTTTGAAGTTGTATCTTGTCTGTATGTTATGAATGGAGGAGTTGACAAGTGATGGCACCTTTTTTTTTTTTTTTTTTTTTTTTTTCCTTTCATGGTCAATGTTGTGGAGTGATATCATTGTTAACTCATTCAAGATTTGGTGTTATTTATTTTAACTTCAAAATCCTTAATCCAAGGTTGTTTAGCTTCTTTTAGTGGATGTGTACCAAAAGGAAAATGATATTTTAATCCATGTTTTTTCATTCATTTTTAACCTATTGTTTTAATCACTATTATATCATCTTTTTTTATTATTTTTAGTGATGTGATGATTTAACAGTGATTGAAATAATAGGTTAAAAATAGATAAAAAAAATGGATTAAAGTATCATTTGTCCGTGTACCAAATATGATAAAGTGTGTTATTGTTGATTGATGGATTGAGTTTATATTTATAGGTATGATATTAGGTCAAAGTGTTGCAAGATCCCACCAAAGATGGCACCAATTTGTATCTTAATGTGCTTCCATAACTAAACCTTAAATGAAGTGATATAGGTTTTGTGTGTGGGGTTGTTTAATGGGTGTGTGATGATGATCTTAGTTGTGAAGTGGTGTCCACACACCATGATGGGTGTTAAGATGATGGACCACAGTGTGTGTGTTTGTTCTTAGTTAACATTTCATTTACGATGGTGCACATGTGTGGGGATGCTAGCTAAATTTTGGACACAGATTCATATGTATGTGTGTGTTTAACTTTGGAAGCTTGTGGAAGTTATGTTGTTAAAATTATGAATAATATATGTATGCAATAGATTTTATTTGGATTTAAAATTCGAAAGTTAAGAAACTATATATGTGTTTGGTGTGTTTTGAAAATAAAATAACACATGGATTGAAAATAAATTGTGTTATTTAACTTTTTTTAATTTATTGAAATTAATAATATAATAAAGATATAGTTTTAGAAGGTTTCAAGAACTTATTTAATATTTCTTTGATAATAATAGATATTTTTCCTTCTTTTAATTCCTTTAATAATTTCTTGAAAATATAAAAAACCTTATAAAAATTCTATACTCATTAAAAAAAATAATGAATTTGAAAAATACCTAAATAAATAACATAAAAAAAATATTAAAAATAAAATCTAAATTTATAAATATGCATTTTTCGTTGAATTTTTCTTGTAAATTTGTTAAAAAAAATTATAGAAAAAGATTTTTTTTATTATTTATTTTAATAATTTTAATTGGTAGATAATTGTTTTGTAGGTAATTATTTTTTAAAAAATTATAAAATTTACAAGTATTTTTTATAGAATTTATTGTGAAAAGTGTTTTATATAAAATATTTTTAAAAAAATTGATAGTAATTTCTTACAAATTTTTATAACAAAATTTACAAATATTTTTTAAAAAATAAAAATAAATAAAATTGGTAAGAAATATGAATTTTTTTAATAATGATAAAATATGCTGTAATCTTTATTGCCTTTTAATTTTTTTAAGTAACTTATATAATTATTTTCCACCCAATATTTCGTTTTCTTCTTCTATATTTTTATTTTTCTTCTTAAATCAAACTTACCATGAATCATAATCCATTATATTCAATGTCTAGTTTTTTCAAGCATACTGTTATTGCTTTATTGTGTTAGTTGTGTGGAAAAACATTGAACGGAATCATGTTCTTCATGTCGGCAACGTTTCTATCTTCTGCATATTCTTAAATTCCTCACGGTCAATATCAGTCAACACAATTTTATTTCTAATTAGGTATAAAAAAATTGACCTAGGTTAAATTATTTCACACTAAGCATAAAATACTATAGTTCTTTAATCTCAATATTTATATCATCAACCTTAAGTAACTTTCTATCAATTATTTATGGCTTAAAAGTGATAAACTTTTGTTTTTAAAAGAGCCTGGTCAAAAACATGGACAAAGAAAACCAAAAAGGTTATTTTTCTTTTCAAGTTTACACTGTTCCGTTTGAGTTTGAATTTATGGTACTTTTTGTTAAATGTCGACCTCAATTGGAACCATACATATGTATAGGTTGTGTTGGAAATTTAACTGAAAGTTTTGATAAAAGAAAAAAAAGGTTAAATATGTTTTTTATTTCTTAACTTTCAGTAAATTTTGGAATTAGTCAATTTTAAAAATTTGGACCAATTTAATCCATTATCTTTTGAATTACGTGAATTTGATCATTTTAATCAAATTTTGTTAAGTTTATTTAATGTTTCGTATGTATTTTAGGATTATATTTGAATTGTGTATATTGTTTGACACATTTTTGATTTAATATTAAGTTAAATAATATCCTAAAACGCGTACAAAACATTAAATAAATCTAACAAAATTTGATTAAAATGACTAAATTCACGTATTTCGAAAGATTAAAAACTAAATTGGTCCAAAATTTTAAAATGAACTAATTCCAAAATTTACGAAAAGTTGAGAGACAAAAACATATTTAACCCAAAAAATAAATATTAATATAATATTTTAAAGTTTTGATTTGAAAGTTTGTAAATCTTTTATACGAGTTAAATTTAGATTTCATTGATATTTAAAGTATATTTGACTTGGAAAATAGTGAAAGAAAAACGTGTTTCAAGCAATAAAAATGGTGAATCTGAAAGTTGATAATTGGAATATGACAATGGAGAGTTTGACTAAGATTGTTATAAATGAAGAAGAAATAAGATATGGTTTAGTTTCTTTCCTATCATAAATGTGATCCACGTCACAACTTATTATTGTTTTTTTCAGATTCTCATCCTCATCTTTCACCATCAACTTTTGTCTCACATGAAATAAATAATAATATGATGTACAGTTAAAAATAAAATTGATTTTTTTTAACTTTATATATATATATATATATATATATATATATATATATTTTCTTTTTCATTTTGTAGTTCAATTAATCAACTTTTTAGTTTTCGTAATCTAGAAGAAATTATTTTACATAAAAATTTATTATATAACTAATAAAAGAATAAATTATTATGACCGAAATATTAATAAAGGGGAATTCTTTTCTAAAAAATAAATACTTTAAAATATATTTCTATAAATATGTGAAATTGTGTACTTTATCAAAAAAAATATAGGATAAAAAATATGACGAAAGCTTAATGTATTAAATTTCTGTACAAGTATTAAATAAGAAGCTACCATGAATTAATCTTTACTTATATATTAAAATAGAATAATACGTTTCGATGTAAGAAAATGTACATGGGAAAGTTAAAAAGAAAAATAACCTAATTTTGATTTTAAAATATCTAATTCCCTTTTTTAAAAGGATGTCTAAAACAGACTCGTTCACTCTAATTTATTTTTGGTACATAAACAGGCCAAGCCCAACACAGGTTCTTCATGGGCCAAGGAAAAAAAATAGGAATTGCTGCTTAGGCGCGAGCACGAACCAAGACTTATTCCTTTTCACTTATATTTTTGGTACTAACAAATTTTGAAATTTTACATATGGTTTCTAATAAATATTTTATAACTTTTGGTTTCAGATTTTTTTTTTTTTTTTTCTGTTTTTTCCCC
>Ga0214542_1002587_pt1 | contig 37350 bp, 27 predicted proteins | sample CNSS1metaG_FD_160096 | JGI IMG/M metagenome (GOLD analysis project Ga0214542, IMG submission 160096) | Root nodule microbial communities from cowpea collected in UCLA plant growth center, Los Angeles, California, USA - CNSS1 | ecosystem: Host-associated > Plants > Roots > Nodule | place: USA...
AGTGAATGATATAAATATATATATATATATATATATATATATATATATGTATATATATATATATCACATGTATATGCATGTGTGTGCACGCATGGGTGTGTGTGCATGCATGTGTTTTTTTTCAAATAATCATAGACTAATTAGATTTATGTGTGTGTGTGTTGTAGATAATCTTAGACTAATTAGAACTATATCATACATAAAGCTTTCGACATAGAATATTCTGACAAGCATTAGACTTCATTAAACATATGAACATAACAATTAGACAACCGATGAATGTGCGCAATAACTACTTGTGAATGTGTATATATATATATATATATATATATATATATATATATATATATATATATATATGCATATATTTTATTCAACTAATGCGTCTTCAATGAGATTAAGCCAAGCATAACAAAACAATGAACAAATTCATGCTTAGAGAAAGAAACTGTATTGTTTAAGGTCAATTAGTTCCCAGCCTTTTGTTGACTATTGGCTAGAGCATCTTATTAGTACCTTCTACATGTACATTCCCTTTTTCTTGAGGAAGGACGAGAACTTGAAGAAGGACAAGTACACTCCGAAGAAGGACTAATCGAGTGATTTAATGTCATTGTAAGGTATTATCTCAATTCCATAAGACCATAAAGCAACATGTGAAAAGGCAAGAAGGCTTAGACAAACTCAATTGAAAGAACAAGTTAGACGAGTTGAAGTTGGATCAAATGACCAAGCCATCAGACCACTTAGGTTCTACACAAGTGACATACGACTTGGGTGAATTGGACGCGTTAGTATACACAAGACAATAGGTCAAAATATAAGGACTAAACAACTCAAACAATGCAAGAAGAAAAATATAGTATTAGATAACCACATTGACGAAACGAGTTAGCTGAGAGTAGCAAAGCATTGGACTTTTACAAAGGAGTACATGAGTCAAAGCAAGCACCAGATAAGATAAACTAGACAAGCACACAAATAAAGAAAAGAAGCATTGATGAGTCATAAGCACTCAAGCAAGTTAACATGATATATATTAGACGAGTCAATGCAAAAGGAACAAACAAGATAGTATAAGGTTATCTATCAAATGAGTCAACACGATGTTAGACGAGTCAATGCTAGCACACAAAGACATTAGACAAGCACCCACTAGACGAGTAGACATTAGATGTTAGACAAGTCAACTCTAGCATACAAAGGCATTAGACGAGTATCTATGCTAAATGAGACAAAGCCATTAAATGAGTCAAAGTCAACTCATATGTTAACATTGAAACACCTATTATTCACTAGTGCAGTTTCATGTTTAGACAGCGCCCTATATGCCTCAGTTCTCGCGCAAACGAGGTAGATAAGGATGCGATGGCATTTTTGTGATTTTGAACAACTTTTATGCCTCGGTTAACCAAACAACTAAGGCCTATGAAAGTTTATGCCTCGGTTATAAATTCAACCGAGGCAGTAACGCTGCCAGAAACTCACACTTTCCCACTTTTTTTTAAATTCAAAAATAATTGGGCAGTTTTATGCCTCGGGTCCCACTGAACTAAGGCATATAATGGTTTACTGTAGCGGGTTGTTTCACCCGAGGCCTATCAGTGCCAGAATTTTTCCACGTGGCTGATTTTTTTTTTACGTGAGTATACGCCTCGGTTTCGAATCAATCGAGGCAGTAAGTCCAGTTAGGTTTTAAAAACCCAAATCCGCTGCACTATAGATGCATCTTCTACCTTCGAAAATTAGCGCTGCCTGTGCCTCCTTGTTGTTCTGCCACCACTGTTTTGCGCCTCCACCGCACCGATTGGCCATCAAATTGGTCGTTCTTGTTGCTCCTTCGTTGCCGGCGTGAATCTCGCCCCTTTGTACGGTTCATTTTTTGTTTTTTTTTCATTTTTGATTTAGCTCTATCACATTTTTTTGCGTTTTTTTATGTATGTTGTTGAGTTTTCATCGTTGCCGACGTTGAGGAACTCTCATGATTTCAGCTACCACAGTTTCAGGCAAAACTCTAGGTTGTTCGTCTTCATCCTCCAAAGAGTTGGAGGAGTCATCGAAATCATGGAGCCTCTTCCTCTTTCTCCTCTCTCTGTCTCTCCTCTTTCTTTTTGGTCCTCCTTCTTCTCGCTCCTTCTCGCGACGACGTCGTCACTGCCGCGAAGAGCGATCGGAGTCCGATGACGACGAAGAGGATGAAGAGGTCCACGAGTCCTGTAGACGATACTGCTTCTTTCTCCTATCATCCATTTTTACCGCTTTTTGCACTTAATTTTCTGATTGACAAAAAAAATATTTTTTATTCAAATTTTTCTTTTTTTTTAAATGGTCATATGCCTCGGTTGAAACAGACCCGAGGCAGTAAATGTATCTTTCTGCCGCGGTTAAAATAGACCCGAGGCAGTAAATATTCAATATACCTCAGGTTTGTAACCGAGGCATAAAGTACTACCTTTTTACCTCCGCCGTATATGCCTCGGTTGCGAACTTGAAGCCAAAAGCTGGAAATAACCGCTGTCATTTCCTTTCCCTGCACTAGTGATTTGAGTATTGCCAATAGATGAGTCAAGGATCAAAGGACTTAACGAGTATGCAATTGATCAAGCAATTCAAATTCAAAATAGCTCGAAAGAAATAAATTCAAGCACAAGGTGATAAGGATCAATTGCAAATTGATCAAACAAATCTAAACATTGAAGTTGATGGTGAAGATGATCAAATCAATAGAAAAGATATCACATGAGCAAGATTATGCAATAAGTTTTAACATATTTGAAGAAATTCTAATTTAGGACTAGGATATGGAAACAACGGATAATTAAAGATATTGTTGAAGATATATAGAATGTTGACCGTAAATCAAATTATTCAGATAAGGAATTATTTCAAATCCCTCTATGGTTGATTATTCTAAAAGATTGTCATATGAATATCAACCAATCACGAGACAAGAATTAGACTTTGCAAATTGAAGACTACAAAAAAATTTCTAGATGATTAAAGCCACAACATTCCAATTTTTGAAATTCAAATTGTTGAATGGTTAAAAAGGAAAGAACTGATAATTCACAAGAAGTAATACACTTTAACTGAATAACCAGAACTTCCAAAGTGAAGAATGACAGAAATATTTGAAGATATATGAAGACACAAAGATATATAGAATGAACTCTACATCAACGATCAAACACATGAAAAGAGAGAACAAGATGAAGAGTTTAAATATTGCGAAAATAATTCTTGAAAAGAAAAGAGAAAGAGAGAAAATTGCATGAGCATACATTATCAAATTTATCTTATTAGATAATGTTATTGAATTTAGTGAAACCATTAGATGACTCATTACATGACTTTCCTGATGAGAGTTTGTTTACCATTTTTGCTTATTTCCTCACCTATTGGTTTGCTAATATTATGAATTATGTTGTTGCTTCAGTTTTCCCCTCCCTAGAATCTAGAGCTCAAACTGACAAGATTACGAGTGATGATAAATACTATGTATGGGTGACCCATATTTGTGGAAGTTGTGCAGCGATTAGGTTATCAAGATATGCATTCCACATTATGAGATTGACAAAGTCCTATAGTTTTGTTATTCTACACACCCAGTGTTCGTCTTGACACTTAGAGGACAACTTGAAACGTGCTTGAATATGGATTGTACTAGCCCACCATATTCAAGGATGTAGGAGGATTCATCTCTTGGAGACAACAAATACCATAAAAATCTTTGTTATTTTATGAAGTTTTTTTTTGGGTATAGATTTCATAGGTACTTTCCCTATCTCTTTTGGTTTCTCCTACATTTTGCTTATTGCTGATTATGTTTCAAAGTGGGTTTAAGTCAAAGTCATCAAGAGTAACAATGCTCGAGTTATTGTGGATTTTATCAGATCTAACATATTTTGCAAGTTTGGAGTGCCAAGAGCCATTGTTAGTTATTAGGGCACCCAATTTTGCAATAGATCTGTGTATACCTAGCTAAAAAAGTATGTGGTTGTGCAAAAGACTTCTACACCCTACCACCCTCAAACAAATGAGCAAGCAGAGATTTCAAATAGAGATATTAAGAGGATCTTAGAAAAGATTGTGCAACTTAATAGGAAGGATTGGAGAACCAAATTAGACGACATTCTTTGAGCACATAGGACTTCTTACAAGGCACCTATAGGGATGTCTCCTTATCGAGTTGTCTTTCGTAAAGCATGTCACCTTCCAGTGGAGATAGAGCACCAAGCCTACTGGCTTGTGAAGTCATACAACTTCTCTCTTGATCAAGCTATGGAGGAAAGGAAACTTCAATTGAATGAATTGGATGAGATTTAGCTGGAAGCCTATGAGAACTCTAAGTTCTACAAGGAGAAGACTAGTAAATTTCATGACAACTTGATAGCTAAAAAGAAGTTTCTGGTTTGTCAGCAAGTGGTATTGTATAACTCCAGGCTTGGTCTCATGGGTGGTAAGCTTCGGTCTAACTGGATTGGTCCTTTTATTTTGACTAGTGTTTTTTCCTATGGTGTAGTTGAGATCAAAAGTGTCTAGTGTTTTTTACTAGTGGTAATCTTCTTAATTCACATTCACAATGTACCCTTTTTTCATTGGTTTACAGCTCATTACAAGCCCTTAACCCGAAAAACCATGATTGATACTAAGCATACTCCATGTGACTTGCTTAGTTGGCAAGTCACACCTTCCTCATGCTCTCTTTTGGGCACCAAATACAATATTCAAGAAATTTTTTTCCCTCTTTTTTTCTAGACAACCTAGCTCACCTTTTCTCCTATAAATAGAGAGCTCTAGGCCTTAGAAGACTTTTGTGCCTCAGAAGTGATTTGGATCGAAAGAGAGTTGGGCCTACCTTTGGGCCTTGTGGAGAGCATATTATATAATGATCTATATCCTTCTACGCAAGCTTGGCCACCAAGCTACACTCTTGGAGCGCCTAGGAGCAAGCTCCATGTGACTTTCTTAGTTGGCAAGTCGCTAATAAACCTCTTGTCGCCTAGAGATTTACTCAAACTCAATTTCCTCACTAAAACTACTTAATATAGCATAGTGATCAACCAAGGATCAATCCAAGGATAGCCGAAGGCAAATGAGTGATTTTAGTGAACTTATCTTGTGAAAATGTGGAAATCTAATAGAATGTATTCAAACCAAAGTTGAAACAAACTTAATATGCTATGCAAAATGCGAAAATGCAACTGTTTGATGAAATACCTAGGTGAATTGCAATGCTCCTATGGTGTTTGATGAAAAGCTAGAACTAACTATGTGTGCCAATGTATGAATATGCAATTCAATTCTTCTAAATTCAATCTAATGATGCAAAATCCTTCTAACATCTAAATGAAACCTAAATGAATCACTAAAACTCAATTCAAACTTACAAATGTAGAAAAAAAAATCTGTAAAATATTTGAGAGCTTCCATGTGTGCGTGATACATGACAAGATCTAAAATAACTTCTAATGCATGAATAAAAAATGTAATGATGCAAAATGTCTAGGAATGATCTCTATTGAACATAGGAACAAGAATCACTAAAAAATGTTGAGTAAAGCTCGAGTTCCTAAATGATGAACCCTAATTAACAATTTTAACAAACTTATGAATGATCATGAAATTGGATGAATGAATGATGATTGGGTGCAGAAACGATGCAGAAACATTACGTATAATGGCACGAATATGATGCAAACGTGAAACGAGTACAAACAACACAATGTCACAGAATTCAAAATCAAAGTGCAAATGAAATATTAGCGTGAAAGTGCATATTTAAAGAAAGTGATTCTATAGCTAGGTAGATGACCACACATCTTTGAAATTCAAGAAGACTCCATCCAAATTTCAGTGTTGATTTAGATTTATATCGCTAAACCTTAGCACTCTTGAATCACAAGCTTTAATCAGCTAAAGAAATGAAAAAACATGGCAAATGATCAATGGAATTGAGAAGAAATCATGAATCTATTGAGTAGAAACGTCTTATAAACAAATTGAGTAGTAGAAATGAACTCAATTTTCGTGGTTAAGCTCCACAAAACATCAACACAATGGTAAAAATTGTGCAAAAACAATGTAGAAAATGTAGCATAATTGGTTTTATACATAATTTGTGTGAATGGAGTGCTAGAGAGAGAGAATGGATGAAGTTTGTAATGTGTTGTGGTGAATTGTGTTGTGATTGTTGTTTGACCATGAACTAGCACCAAGTTAACAGAATTCAGAACCTGTTACTAGTTCTACTGGGTGGTACAACTAACTAAACTACCACTCTATGCCTACTTTACATTGCACTTTCACTTGGAACTTAGGTGGGAGGTTCTCCAGTGATTGGCACAACTTGCTTCAGGTTATCTAGGTGTAATTGGTGATGTTTCAACATCCACATGACTTGTTGCAATGGGTGAATGAATCCAGCTGGCTCATAGCAGCTCCAAATCCACTCAACAATGGAAGGAAGAAAGGGTGATGGAAAAGCAAGACACAAGCTTGGAATTCAATAAACTTATGTTGGATAATTTAAGAAAGAGGGAGCTACTTCTAACACTACCAAACCTAAGGAAAAAGAATTTTCATCTAACACAAATTTGAGGATATATTTTCTACACGAAGGAGAGTATGATAGAGGACTATCTCATGATCCAATACAAAGGGTGAAGGAATCTTCAGATAACCCGAAGTTGAGGACAACTTCGCTTTACAAAGGAGGGTATGATAGAGGACTATCTCCTGAACATATACAAGAAGAACAAGAGGAGAAGCTTTAAGCATTAAAAGGACATAAATAAATGAAGATCATACAATTAAAAAATAACTTAGATAATTAAATTTAATTATATAAATTTCTTAGGCACGCACCATTCGTTGTGCGAGGCATTCGATGGGCGACCTTTACCGCTAGGTTAGGCTACGCAAACTGATTCAACTTATCTTTTCTATATTTTTTGATATCTTTGTTATCTTTTGATATTTTTTTATATCTTTTGTTATCTTTAATAGCTTTTGATAATATTTTATACCTTTTGTTATCTTTTTTTAGTTTTTATTTTCTTAAATTGGTTGTGAGGCCCTTATAATGGAGCCTATCTTTAGAGTCCTAGGAAAGTCTATTTATTTGAATTTTCAAAACTATTACAATCACTTCAGTCATTCATGAAATTTTTTCTTTAAGAGAGGACTCTCTTGGTTCTTGGATTAGAATGTCAGATTCTTAACAAAGATTAACATTTTTGTGGCGAATCTTCCTTGACTTATCAATCCTGATTGTAGCACTAGTGCAAAATCGCGTTTTTACATCGTTTTATAGGCCTCGGTTATAGCGGAACCGAAGTCTATAAAGACACGGTGACATTTTTGAAAATTTTCGAACTTTTTTGCCTCGGGTCCCAATCCAACCGAAGCCTATAAGGGCTTTTATGCTTCAGTTATCACTCAACTAAGGCCTATAGTGCGTTAGAGTTCCCCAAATTTTCAAAATTGCCACTTACAACAGAGATTTTGGCCACGGGTGGAATAGGATCGAGGCCTATTCAACTTTATGCCTCGATTATTAATTGAACCGAGGCCATATCCCTTATTTAGGGTCCCAAATTCGCAAACCCAGCATTGTTCATCTTCGTCCCAAACTCAGTTGTTATTACTCTCTACGCGAACTCCACCACACTCCGTCACACCATTGCGTCACCGTCCACCACAACCATCACTGAGCTCCAACGAAGGTTCTCACTGCTTCGTGCCACTTTGTTGCGGCGTTGTGGCTATACGTCAACGGTGCAAGAAGGTGGATTCGTTCTAGGGAGTTCGTGTTCGTGGTGGAGAAGAATGAGGTCCTACGCAATTCAGGGCTTGTTGCCGCCATGATCTGATGTAGTTGCTCCAATGAAGGTTCGAAGGTGCTGCTACGGAGGAACTATGGTTTGTTCCAGTGCCTCACTCGTGCTTTGGGGTTTCATGTTGGTGACAGATGACTCACGTTCTTTTGTTCGTGGTGCAGAGGTGGTTCAAGAGCGATCTAGATAGCTCTTGCGTTGAAGATGGAGGCAACACAATGATCTCTCACGATTAGGATTTCAAACGATGGTGAGGTTCGCTGCGGTGAGTCTCTAAAAATTTAGAGACTATAGACTCGGTTTCTAGGATAACCGAAGCAGAAACGTGGATCTATGACTTCGGGTAACACCTGAGGCCAAAAGACTTCACCTTTTGGCCTCAAAACAATATGCTTTGGTTCGAGAACCAGTGCGAAACATAAAAAACAACCGCTGTCAAAAGCCCTTCCTGCACTGGTGTAATGTCTTGACTTATAGATCATGGATTGGATTGTGATGTCTTGACTTATCAATATTTTAATTATTGCATCTACCTTTGATTCTTGTCAAAGAGGGATCTCGTATCAATCTACTAGATTGTGGCGCTTTCTATCTTTGACTAAATTTACGTTCTTTACTCTCAATTATATTATTTATTTTAGACAAGAAATCCAAAGTTAGAAAAGATCGTCATCGTTCCAATTAGGATCGTATCATATTATTTTCCTCTATTTTATTACCTTTCTGTACTTATATTGATTGTTGATTAGTTCTTAATTGTTTATTTTTATTACCTTTCTGAGCCCATGTTCTCTTTTGGTATCTCAGCCCTCTGCGAGGTAATGGTCGAGCCCAGTTTTCTTTTGGTATCTCGGCCCTCTGCGAGGCAATGGTCGAGTTCTCTTTTTTTTTTTTTCATTTTTGAAACCCGAACGAAATTAGTGTTTTTATCTTTACTTATTTTTTACTATGATAATATGAAAATTTCACTTTCATACTATCTAGTCAAATCTAAGTAAAGAGGGGCAACTATCAACACCCAATTTCGTCCGGGTAAATGTGCTTGTTTGGTTAAATATAATAATAATAATAATAATATATAATATAATAATAATAATAATAAATAATAAAATAAAATAAAAAAATATGTTTTGATTTATGGTAGGTTTTTAAACTTTAATTCTACCGTGGTAAGAAAGAAAAAAAAAGAAAAAAAGAAAAAAAACCCAAGAGCAGGAGAATCTAGTTTATTGTTAATTATCACACTCTTTTCATGAGCCCAAATGTTTTACATATTTTTACCCCCACTATTTGCTATTTACACTCTTCGCATAACATGTCAAAAAAAGACGTTTCATAATTTCTGTTTTTAGAGAAGCATATAATATTAAGAGCAATATTTTTTATAATAATTTAAATAAATATCGTGCATTTACACTTATGTGCATTGTCAGTCTGGGAAGGTATTATTTTAATTAGAAGCAATATTCCCGATAATAATAGAGAATTGTACGATTTTAATATTTAGAAGAAAGTATTTCTGGTAATAATTAGAATCAATTATATGAATAATATATTATGATTTGATCAAGATCTTTATGTGACAGAAAATATGATTCTAGTAATTACAGGCAATATTTTGTTAATAATTATAATCAATACCGTGGATATTATGCAACGATATAATAAGACCAATTCTTTCCCCATATATTTTATTATAATTAAATAATAGGATCTCAGTGGTATCCAAAAGGCCTATATAAGCACAAAGTTTCTTCAATGCTAAAAAAAGGAAATCGAAAAACCCCTCTCCTTTTTATCACATAACACACACAAAGGGGATCATCTTAAGAGGTAAATTTTCTTTGCTCTTAATGCTTTTCATAATTCTCTTATAACATCAATGATTGTTTGAATTGTCGTATGATTAAATGTGTTCGGGGTTCTCATGTTAAATGATTTTGGGTTTGTCGTTGATGTGCTCAACCTTTCTCTTTTCCTTTATTTTTATCTTGATAAATAAAAAAGTTTCTTTCGTATGCTTTAATTCTCTCTAAACAAAATATAATAAAATAATAAAAAATTATATTACTTCTTTGATATAAGTATTGCATACCATGTCAAGTCTCGAACTTGCTTGGTATTCAAAACACTTCTCCGTAGTTTTTTTTTGTTCTTAAAAGGAAATTAATAACAATAAAAATATAAAAATATAAAATTATTTTTTAATATCATGTCAAATCTCGGATTTGCTTGGTAACTAAATCTTTTATCATGTAGAATCTCAGGTTCTCTTGATATTAATAAAATATACATACACATAAAAATCTAGAAAATTAAAAAAATAAAATAATAATATCAAACAACAAATATTTGTATAAAGAACTACGCTATCCCTGATTTTCCAAATGGAAATACGTAGGAGCGAGGTACAATCCTCGTCGGGCCAAAAATATAAAAAATAAATTGTTTTAATCTTTAATATTTTTGTAGGTGTTTTTATTTTGTTTGATTTTTTGGGGAATAACAAATATTTTAAACATCAAACTCTATCTTGCACACTTAATTAAAGAAGTAACAGTCTTAAGACGGACGTTGTGGGGTGCTAATACCTTCCCCACACATAACCGACTCCCGAATCCAAATTTGGTTTTGAAGACCATTCTTTTTAAGGTTTTTCTATAGTTTTCCATAATAAACTATGGTGGCGACTCCTCTGCTTTTTTTAAATCATTTTCACCGTCCCGCCGCGATCTTGGTTGCGACAACTAGGCTAGTAATTCTGATTTTTATTAATTTGAATTTACTTGGTCTAAATTTGCTTATTTATTATTTCTAGGGTTAGTGTTAACTTGGGTTTGGATAGTTTCTTGGGTTGAAGAAGTTTTTCCACCCTACCACATCATCTACACCACATCAGCCCTATTTCCACGTCAACATTAGTGTGGAAGCCTTATGGTTCTTATTTAGTAATGTTTTGTGTTTCTGTTTTTGTTTACTCTTCATATATCAATATTTGTGCTTAATGGAAAGAATACTAATTTGATGTATGCTTAATATCAGTTTTTTGGTCCTTTTGCAATTAAAACAACCTTTGTTCATGCTAAATGTTTGTTGGTTGTGCCACATTTGCTTAATTTGTGAGTGTGTTATTAAATGATGTGTGCATTGTTTAATTGGATAACGAACTCTTGTTAATCTCCGCTTAGTTGGTCAATTTCAGATGTCATTAGAGTTAACTAAAGAAAAGAATAAAATATGTAACCTAGGATATGTGGATTTACATTTGAATCAAGGAGTTAATGCGTTGTAATTAGTGTTTCATTCACTATTTATAATTATGTATTTGAATTTACCAAGAAACCCCCAAATTTAATGTTGGACTGGAACCTTTGATTGAAAATGATGGTCACTAGGTGACGACCTTGGAAGAACTCCGAGTATTATATTTAAATCTGTTTATTTATTCAAGTACAACACAAATCAAGTACCCATACAACTCTAACAAGTCTTGAATGTCTATCCATAGCCCAATCATAAACCTACCTTGCCCTCATTGGACTCATTTTTCAAATCGACCTTAAGTAAAAGGAACTCCAACAATTTATAACAATCATCTAAACACATAGTCCATTATTAAAGCCATTGAAGCATAAAAAAAAGTTCTCCCCTACAATAGAATGGGAAAAATCTATTGTGCATCAAATGTTTAATGTCCATCCAAGTAGTCATGAGTGGTCTTCGTTCATTTTCCATACAAGTTTTATTCCACAAAGTCATGGCTAGGGCTAGGCAAAATATATTGAACTACACTATTGTTAAGACTCTGGCAAGTGTACTAGGTAGCACATTTCCCAAGAGACTCGTGTACATTAAATAATTGCATAATTAATAACTAATTTAAAGTAAAGAATGAAGCCATATTTTGAGTTTCATGTAAGAAATTATATTTTGCATAAATGATTACAATTAAACTTTGGAAGTTAAAGGCACTTAGTGAATGGAAAAGATTAGAAATGATATGAATTGATATTGCCGGGTAGAATTCACCAACTATGCTGTCATGCAACTGCAATTTTACATCCTCTACATTGATATGCTAATGTCAACCCACAAATCTACTCAAACCCTAATTTCCTTAATGGAATGAGCCTAAATTTCCTTATTAAGAGTCAAATTTGCATTATGCACTAGGGTTTAAGACAACCAATGATTCAAGCCCCATTCCTAGATACAAGCTCCATTTAGTTTTCTTGTTCCAAATCAAGGTTTCAAAAGATATTTCTACACCCAATGAACCAAATATCATGCAATGGATGGCCAAATCAATGTAAGCATTAAGTGAAGAAATAAGAAGACTAGCAATTAATAAAACAGACATATATATAATCAAAGCATTTACATTTACATAAGAGTTTCGTGGCTACATTTAACCCCAACAAAAATGGGTTTAGCTCTCCATTGTCATGGGGAGCTCAAGCTTACAAATGGAAGAAATGGAAGAGAAAGGAGATACAAAGAAGAAGAAGGAGTCGTTCCCACAAGCCCTAGCACATCTCCAAGCTCTACAAAATGAGTTTTCTCGTGCCTCCCACTACCATAGATACCTTGCCTTCGAGAATCCAAAAGAAATAGGTTAAAATTTTGCCATATCAGCACAAACGTTGCTCAACGCAACCCCCGCACCGCTCAGCGTCGAACAACTTACGAGCCAATCAGCACTTAGCGTTGGCTAACTATCGCTTAGCGCCAAAAATTGTGAACCAAATGGCGCTTAGCATTGGCCAATTGGCGCTTAGTGCTAAAAAATGCGAGAAGAATAACACTTAACACTGACTTTTTTTATGCTTACCGCTTGCTGCATGGCTTTGAATCTTCCAAAATGGTTTTTCTTCTTTCTTCTATTATTGTTTCTTTGGTTTGAGGCAAAAAGCTTCCTATGATTGAATTTCACAAAAAAAATGGGGATTAATGGTATAATTAGATCAATGTAACCCAAAATGTAATTATTCACACAAACAAGGTAAACATGAGGATTAAGTGGGTTAATAGTTCAAGAGAACTTGATTCAGGCAACAAAAGATAAGTAAGATAATGGTAAAATTAAACATTATCAATTGCACTATCAATAACTACACTGAACTAAAAAATAGTTCGCATGAACTGCACTATATTAAAAAACAGTTTAGACGAACTGAACTACACTACTTTTTTTCTAATAAACTGAACTGAACTGAATTGCACTGAACTGCACTACACTATAATATGAACTAAACTGAATAAACTGAATTGTTTTATGAACTACACTAAGTTTGAACTGAATTGCACTATTTTTGAAATGAACTGCACTATTTTTTAAGTGAATTGCCTACTTTTGAACTTAACTACACTAATTTTGAACCGAATTGCACTAATTTTGAATTGAATTGCACTATTTGTGAACCAAATTGCACTGACTTTGAATCAACTGAACTATTTTTGAATCGAATTGTACTGTTTTTGAATCAAATTGCACTGATTTTGAATTGAATTGTACGGTTTAAATATTTGAAAGTGCTTAGGAAATAATACTTGAAATATGCATCATACTTCAATACACTATAATATGTCTAAAAAATACTTCAAAAATGTTTTATTCTCATGAAATATTATTTGTCTAAAAAACATGGCTACTTTTCTTATTTTAGTTTTTGAACATATCAATACAAGTTGTTGATTAAAAGTATGACTTTGGTTTTGACATGTCATTGTGAAGAAAATAATAGAAAAACTCCATGAAATAACATAAACTAATATTAATATTTTTTTTATACGAATAATGTTACATTTTTTGCTATTTTTTACGATTTTATTTTCTAAAATTATTAATAGTAGTGTTTATTGATAATATCATGTGTAAATTAATAATAGGAGAAATATTTTCTAAACCCTTGTTGTTTAGCCATGTATGGGTTGGAGAGAAAAACAAAGACGTTATTGAAGATATTTCACTAACCACCTTTTTTTTCAAAATTGGAAGAAACGGTTTCAATTATCTGCAGTTAACTGAACTGCAATTATAGTAGTTCAGTTTTTTAAAATTGCACTATTAAATACTTTAGTTTAATTTTTACTATAAACAATTTAGTGAATTTGGTTTAATTTAGTACAATTATTTGATAGTTTGGTACAACTCAGTTAACTTTTTCCACCACTAATCGTGGCATATCCCTAAAATTCTACCACTATTACAACACCTTGGTCTTGCCTCTATAACGGTTTCACATTACATAATTGATCTACTCTGGCTTCTCATTCCAAATACACATGTGAATTGTTGTCTACATAAAACTTTGTGATCTAGAAGTGGTTGGACTTACTTTGAGGAATGTTGCTCCTAGCCCTCCTTCCTTTACAATATCTCCATTCCTCCTCTTCATGGTTGTTTGATGGGGAATGGGATGTCCTTCTATCTCTCTTTTTGCTTTCTATCTTACTTATAAGGAACGTTTGTCTTACGTGCCTCTCATTCTCCTTCCTTGAGGTTTCTATATTGTCTTGGTGTTGCAATCCAATCTTGTATGAATTTTGATTCCGAATTTAATTGCATTCAACTTTTTAAATATAAAACATTTTTAAATGAACTCAAAGTAAAAATTATCTTGAAACATTTCAAAACCAATTCATCCTGCTTTTACTTTAACTACACTATGAATTATGTTCTAACAATTAGCCTTAGGGTTGGTTTCATAGTTATTTACAAACAAAGATCTTGAGATTATCTATTTGCAAAATGAAATGTTTTCAGACAATGTTGCAATTGTAAGGCCCATTTTATTTATGACCCTAATGTTTAAGGGCCTACCCTAATCTGTTGGGCATAAGGCTGGCCCATTGGGTGTACAAAACCCCAAACCCAACCCTAACCTCCTCATTCGACTATTTTTCAGAAAATTGTTCCTTCCTCCCTCTTAAAGCTGCAGCAACGAGCTCTGCTAGGGTTTGGCCCCATTCTTTGTCAAGCTAGCTCACCCCATTTCTATCCACGTAAGTTGGTTCTCATCTCATACTCTTTCTTTTGTAGCTTAATTTTCGTGGTTCCAACTAGGGTTCATCGTAGTAACCCGTCTTTGTTCTGGTGTTAGTGTTTCGAGCTCACAAAGCTATTCTTGGAGCTGTGGTGCCATTTTGCTTGTGCTTAAACCCCATCATAATAACTTCTGTTAAGGTAAGGGAAGCTAGGGTTTCACGTTTTTAATTTTTTTTTTGTTGTCTTTTAGTTATGTTTCGTTCTTTTAGTGATTGTATGGTGTTTACAATGGTATAAAAATATATTATTGTTCTGGGTGAATCTTTGTGTTGGAATGCATGAAAAGTGGAGGAAGTATGGTAGTTTCGCCTAGGCAAGCAAGTCTCGCCCAAGCGAGAGTATCAGAAGTGCTCCCAAGCTTTGGCGCGAGTTATCACACAGGCGACGAGCTCCAGTTTTAAGCGAGAAGTCATCTCGCTCAAGCGAGGAGGACCTGCCTAAGCGAGAAAATGCGAAAGCCCTACTATTCCACTGCTCGAGCTCTCGCCTAGGCGAAAGGAGCTCGCTTGAGCGAGTGCTTCCAGCCTGAGCGAGAACTGTGCATGGACGTGCTCAAGTGCCCTTTTCTTCTCTATTTTTGGTTGATGGGCACATGATTGATTAGATTACCCTACTGAATGCATGAAGTATGTGAATATGCATGTATTAAATGATGTATGGACTGGAATTGATGAGCTTGGTATGAATATGCGTATGAAACATGATTGGGCGGTTGCTTGTATATTGGCATGAGATTGGTATGCATGATAAATCTATGGTTGGTTGGTGAGACATGGTTATGGTATGGGTTGGACGTAATTCCATAAACCTCTTGGTGAGATCTCATAATGGTGCCATATATGATGGACGTAATTCCATGAACCTCTTGGTGAGATCTCATGGTGGTGCCGTATGTGATGGATGTAATTCCATGAACCTCTTGGTGAGATCTCATGGTGGTGTCGTATGTGATGGACGTAATTCCATGAACCTCTTGGTGAGATCTCATGGTGGTGCCATATGTGATGGAGGTAATTCCATGAACCTCTTATTAAGGCTTCATGGTGCTGCCTTAATGTATATAATTTGGTAAGGATTCAAGTAAGGATTGCATCCTGAAACTCTAAAGAGTTAGTTAGTCTCACGTAGAGCGGACTGACTTGAGTGGTGAGAGTAGTAGGAGGCGCTAGTCTTTGGCATGATAATGGCCTTAGATGTTTGAAGGCTAACCTTGTACGTGGCAGGGTGAAACCCATTGGCAATGGCTCTACAAAGCAGTGGTGCCTCAATGTATATAATTAGGTAAGGATTCAAGTAAGGATTGCATCCTGAAACTCTAAAGAGTCAATTAGTCTCACATAGAGCAGACTGACTCGAGTGGTGAGAGTAGCATGAGGCCTTAGTCTTTGGCAAGATAATGACCTTAGATGTTTGAAGGCTAATCTTATGCGTGGTAGGGGGAAACCCATTGACAATGACTCTATAGAGCAGTAGAGGCAGTGCAAGCATTCGGTGAATCCGACCTAATATGTATCCAGATAATTGAGTCTTAGAGTCTTGCATTCGGTGAATCGAGTATATTTTGGATGACTGTAATGGTAAACACAGATATACTTCACTATGTGGCTCTTTATATTATATTGCGTGTGATATCTCATTTAATTAAGTTTATTTACTAAATGGGATGTTACAGCAATTACTAGGGCTCCACTTTTTTATGGGAAAATTATCCTTTTTAAAAGATTGAAATGCAAATATTTTTGGGAAATGAGCATCATTTGCTTTTTTGATTTTATCAACAACAACGATAAATTTATTACGATACATAGAAATTAGCAAGTAAGGGAAGTACAAATCAAAAGAAATCTAAAATTATTTTTTTTTCTCTCAAACGACAACTTTAGGAAGAAAATCAATCATTATAAGATTATGATATTTTTTCTTGTAAGGCCCACTTACATTTCTGCCTTTATTTTAAAGGGTTGCCCTAAATCATGTTGAGCCTAGGGCTAGCCCATTAGGAGCCAAGGACCTAAACTGTCCTAACCCCATTCATTTCACTCCACTTTCAGAAAACAGTCTCCCTCTCTTAGAACAACAGCTAAGCTCTACTAGGGTTTCACTTCCGCTTTTCGTTGAGCTTGAAGAACTCCACTTGTTCCCCGTAAGTTAATCTCCCAACTGATATTCCCTACGTTCTAGCTCTATTGCCTTGGTTCCAACTAAGGTTTCCCTTATTGATCTAGTTTCATTGTTGTTCCACTAATTTCCACCTCACTAAGCTACTCTCGGAGCTGTTGTGCTCACTATTTTGGTGTGGAAGTCTTGTACTAGCTTATTTCTATGTAAGGGAAGCTAGGGTCATTAGTACTTTCCATAAATCTACTTGTTTCTTGTCTTATACGAATTGTATGCTACTGTGAATGTGTGGATTGCCTGGTTATGTTATTTGGATTTGTGTGTATGGCTGTTGCAGGAAGGACAATGGCGAGATCTGGTTCGCACTTGGTGAGCGTGTCTCGCCTAGGCGAGACTAGCAGAAACAGGCTCAGGTTCGCACTTGAGCTCTGGCTCAGGCGGAGAGCTCTCGTTTTGAACGAGGTACTATCTCGCTCAGGTAAGAGGGGCTCGCCTAAACGAGAACGCGTGGGAGCTTGAGGCATGTCGCTGTAGTTGTAGCCCAGGCGAGGAACCTCACCTTTGGGCGAGGGGTGGCCTCGCTCAGGCGAGGAGGGCTCGCCTCAACGAGAACTCGCAAGTCTTGCAAGGCTCTTTGTTGACAGTCTCGCCTAAGAGAGGCCCTGTAGCTTGAGCGAAAGACCTCTTTTGCCTGAGCGAGGGTCCCTAGCTTGAGCGAGACTAGCGCGGGAATTACTCCATGATTGTTCTTTTCATGCTTTTAGTTGTTAGTTGTGAGCTTGGTTTGGATTTCCTTATTTGAAGCATGAAGTGTATGAATATGGATGAGTTAAATGGTTTATGGGTTGGGAATGATAAGTTTAATATGATCTTGGCATGTGACTTGAATGGGATGATTGGTTATCAAAGTGGCATGGTTTTGGCATGATAAATGATTCTATCTTGATTATTGGAAGCATGATGTTGGTTTTTCCACGATAGTTTCTTGGTGGTGCCTCATTGGTTAGGGCGTAATTCCATGAGTCTCTAGGTGAGACCTCATCGTGGTGCCTTAGTTGGTCGAGACGTAATTCCATGACCCATGTTAGTGGGAGATCATGGTGGTGCACCATCTATATAATTTAGTAAGAATTCAAGGTAAGGATTGTATCCTGACACTCTAAAGAGTTAGTTAGTCTCATATAGAGCGTACTGACTCAAGTGGTGAGAGTAGTAGGAGGCCTGAAACACTTTAAGGGCTAACCTTGTGTGTGGGGGAAAGAAACACAGTAACATTTAGCTTGGTAGAGCAGTAAAGGCCAACACAAGTGCAAGTATCCGCTGAATCTGACTAATTATATGTATCCGAATGAGTCATGTCTTGAGTCTTAGTGTATTGTTTGCAAGTCATAACATGATTGGTTGGCACGTGTACCTTGGCCTATAAAATTGTATGTACTTGTATGATAAATAATTTTCTGCTCTAGCTTGCCCTTTGCTTGTTTGATTGTTATGTGTGTGGTTTTCTCTCTTTGCAATGATCATCAATTTATTGATGTGAGCATATGCGAGAAATACTCGTGGTCAACAGAGAAATGGTGACTCCGCTGCATAGCTTGCTTGGACTGGATTACCGTTTATTTGGGCTTTTCTTTAGGGCTATGGCCCATGTAGTGTCTTGTCTCTGGATTTTATTTTGAATTACTGTTGACCCTTTCCTATAATTTGTTAGTGGCATCGTGGTGTGCCCGAGTTCATTTATGTTTTCGTTGGATAACTGTAAGGAGTAGTGGCTTTACTCCAGGACCTTGTTTCTATTACTATTTTGTGTAATGTTTCATTTAATTATATTATATTTTAGGTTAAAATACCTTTTTGGTCACAATTTTTGTCAAGTTTTTTCAAATAATTCCTAATTTTGGTTTTGTGTTTAAATAGGTTCCAATTTTCGTCAATTTTGTTCAATTGCGTCCTTTTTTGCTAAAACCATTTAAATCATTAACGGTCATGAACAATGACTGCCACGTGTCACTTCCTTTTTTTTTTTTGAATTTTTTGAATTTTTGAATTTTTGAATTTTTTTTAAATGTACACGTGTCAATCCAGTATCATGCTACGTGTCACTTCGTGGTTTTCTTGAATTTTTTTTTATTTTTTTTTGATTTTTTTGAATTTTTTTGAATTTTTTTTAAATGTCCACGTGTCAACCCAGTAGCGTGCCACATGTCAAAGTCAATGTTTTATATTCAGTTTGGTCCATATATTTGTTATGTTTGTTCAATTTAGTCAAAAATTTTATTAACATTAACTAATTTGGTCCCTCTCCAAATTGAAACCAAATTTAATTTTTATATTAAAATTCACATTTTTTATTAAATATTTTTATATAATATATTAAAATTAACATCATTATAACTTTGATATAAAAATTAAATTAGGTCACATCTTCGATAGGGACCAAATTGGTTAATGTTAACAAAAATTGGGACTAAATTGAACATAAATAACAAATATAGGGACCAAATTGAATATAGAACATTAACTTTGACACGTGACATAGTATTGGGTTGACACATGGACATTTAAAAAAAAATTTAAAAAATTCAAAAAAAATTAAAAAAAATTCCAAAAAATTCAAAAAAACCACGAAGTAACATGTGGCACGCTACTGGGTTAACACGCGTACATTTAAAAAAAGTTAAAAACAAAATAAAAAAAAATTAAAAAAAATTAAAAAAATAAAAATAAAAAATTCAAAAAAACTACGAAGTGACACGTGGTAGTCACTGTTCATGGTGGTTAATGATTTAAACGGTTATAGCAAAAAAGACCCGATTGAACAAAATTGACGAAAATTAGGACCTATTTGAACACAAAATCAAAATTATGACTAATTTATAAAAACTTGACAAAAATTAGGACTAAAAAGGTATTTTAACCTATATCTCAGTACTTCCTATACTTCCTACCGAAAGATAAAAATATAACAGTGGCAACTAACAATAAAAAATAAAACACAAGACAATGGACAGCATATGTGGAAAGGAGGGATAAAGAGCAGTGGATAACAAATCTAGAAATATTAGATATAGAATTAGTGCCAATTTTGAACTTCAGGAAAAAAGAGAGGAAGAATATGCATCGAACTCATGCTAACCATTAAATTTTCTACATAAGTAGACACCCAAGTGTTACGTCATTTCATTATGCGTGTTTCATTGCTTTCAGTAACAATTTTCATATAAATAATTCTATTATAGTTGTAAAATTGGTAATTTATTTTCCAACACTGATTAACTAATGGAAGATAAACTTACAATCATAAGGACCTGAGTTGAAATCTTGGAGAGAATTCTACTTAACCACTACCGTTAACTTTGTAGAAATAATCAGCCAGATTTTTATTTTATAATTTAATTTTAACAAAACGTTTCTGGAGGTCAACCATATTTTAGTTTGGTGAGTTGAAATTTAGGAGAATGTTGACTTCATAAAGAAGGGAAGTGATATCAATTTTCAGAAAGTTGGTGGCACTAATCCCAATCCCGTACGCGTATACATAGCAAACCTCCAAACGAACAGACAAAACTCAAATCCTAAATCATTTGTGTAAACACAAATTTTAAAAAAATATCAAGGGGTTTCATATTAAATAGGCAACAGATATTTATTTATTTATTACAATACATATGCATGATAGATATTATATTAAAACATTGTTTACTTAGATTTCCTTCTATTTATTGCATAGCATCTCAGCATACTAACTTGTGGCATGACCCTTGTGGGTTCATTTCTTTGAGAGCATTCACTTTCTGCACCAGCTAGTATATGTAGCCAAAGGGAGACACAATAGTGATGCATTATTCAAGTGATAGTATATGAGAGAGAGAAAAAAACCAGATAACACAGGTCATAGAAAGTGGAAGAGTGCGTATATAAGTAGGATCTAAAGGGTTGGGAAAACTGTGATAAGAGATTATTATCATGGGGAAAGGAAGAGCACCATGTTGTGACAAGACTCAAGTGAAGAGAGGTCCGTGGAGCCCTGCAGAAGATCTTAAACTCATAGCCTTTATCCAGAAATATGGCCATGAAAACTGGCGCGCTCTTCCAAAACAAGCTGGTAATTACATTTCTTTTAAATGTGATATGTTTTATTTGATCATGGATGTGTATGCGTGTACGTATACCTGTGTTTTATCATGTATGCGTGTGTGCATGTGTGTCTTTGATTTATAGAATGCTTTGTCTTGGTAATTTTTGGTAATCTTTTGATAAGAAACATCTGTTTCAAGTTTCAACCTCTCTTTTTGTGTTTGATCTCGTTCACTTTAGTGAACTACAGGAATCATCACAATTTCTGTGGAAACCTGTGTAATTTGTGATAAAACCAGTTTCTGCGTTTGCATTGTTTCATCGACTGTTTGTCTCATTCAAGGGCAATTCGCTGCTACCTACTGCTGATAGGAAAAAGAATAGGTTGGCAGATTTTGGTGACTTTTGGTTTCTCTCATGTTGGTAAAGATAGTTTGAAGCATTGCTCGTTTATCGCTTCTATAATTGTGGGCCCTCCTTCTGCCTATAATTTCAATGAAAATATGACACATTTTAAATGACTAATTTCTGATTATGCATGCCCACCTACCATTAATATGGCCCATCCATCACCATGATTGTTTGCTATAAATGGAAAATTACCATTATTCTTGCACATGGAGACTCTGACATAAGGCTAATGAATTCCTTCATCACAGAAAAAGAAATTATTTCAAGCACTTAAAAGAAATGCACTTCGTTTCAAATTTGATGTTTCCTGCTCTGGATTATGACTAATTTCCTGCATTCCTTAAAGTAGGCAAACTATTGTTTCATACTGTTCGGGTGTTTTGGTCTCTAATTATTTCAGTCTATTCATTGGTTTCAATTAGTCTAAAGTAGGACAGGCAAAACAAAAAGTGTGATTAAATTAAAAGTGGACTAATTAGAAATTGTAAAATTCAAGAAGGAGATAAACGAGTACTACTGTCTTATCGTACATATATTCACCGTGAATAAGAGTATTGGTGTTTGGAAGCAGTTCTGAGTATACAAGAGTAATAGTTTAATTAAAGAATTTGCAATTTTCATGCCTTCTAAAGCATGATGCTAGAGAATTGGAAGTACTAATATTTGATTCTATTAATACTGGTATAGATGTTATCAAAGTTTTCTTACACTTATTTTTCGCATTTTAAAAAGGGCTTCTGAGATGTGGAAAAAGTTGTCGTTTGAGATGGATTAATTATCTAAGACCTGATGTGAAGAGAGGCCATTTTACACCAGAGGAAGAGGAAACCATCATAAGGCTTCACAAGGCCATGGGAAACAAGTATGTCTCTTATGTCTCAAACCAGAAAGAAGTTTTCTTGTAATGTTACTTTTATCTTTCGTTTTCTCAATTGTGGAATTACTAGATTATCTAACTATGTTTTCCACACAAATGGGTTTCAGGTGGTCAAAGATTGCATCACGTTTGCCTGGTAGGACAGACAATGAGATCAAGAATGTGTGGAACACCCACTTAAAGAAAAGGTTGGCCCCTAAAAAAACTTCAGAATCAAGTACAGAGGAATCCAAGCCAGAATCAACAATAACTTCCACCTCTTCCTCTTCCTCTCAGTCATTTTTCTCAATTGAGAGGCTAAATTCGGATAAGAGCACAACACCTTATAATGAGGCATTTTGTGACCAATCAGAGCAACTATCTATGGAAGATAAAATTGAGCAGGATTCAGAAAAAGCAGTGTCAAGTGAACTAATTGGCATGACTGAGGATCCAAAAGAGTCATCAGCTTCATTTTCTTGTGAGTCAAATATTGTGAACTCAATCCAGAATGTTGCACACAAACCAGAAGAGAAATTGGAGTCTCCAATATCTGTATCAATATATTCTGTTGAGACAGATATTGTAAATTCAGACCAGAAAGTTACACACAAACCAGAACAACAACTGGCTTCTCCATTATCCTACCTAGGAGCTTATGATGTCGACCATATTTTAGAAGAGGTGGATAAACCAGACCACCTGATTGAAATTCCATGGGAACCAGATTATGAGTTTTGGAAGTTGTTAGATGATGATAGCCCTGGATCCTTTCAATCAAACGAAGTCCAATTAGGTGAGTTCTCAGCCAACCAAAACATCATTCTTGGAGAAGAGGGTGAAGCAAGGAAGTGGACCCATGATTTTGAGAATGAGTTTGGAGTAGTAGGTGAGATAAAGGAGTCAAACAAGGATCATAATTTCCTACCAAAGAACTATGCAGTTGAGCCAGAAATGGACCACACTCAGGCATTTGATTTCGATGGTATGACACAAGCAGAATCTGAATTGGACTTTGGTTCTATACAATTATGGCCCTCTTCCCCTCAAAATACTAGTCTCTACTTTAATACAGACCAGTAGTTGGAAAACGAGTCCATATGTAAGAATCAATCACGAAACAGTGATTTACTTAGTAGGTATACTGACTATGATAAATTAATCAAGCAGAATAGGTCTCTTTGATGTACGATGGATTTCACGTATCCCCTCCAAAATCAAGTTAGAACAGGTTGTAGATTGAAGCACAAATATGCAGTATATTGAATAAATTGTTGGTAAACAACAACTATCATATACACCATGAAAGTGGGTAGGTGATATTCTCCACTTACTGCCACTAGTGTGACATTTTTCTTCATGTCCCCACACCTTTGAAGAATTCAAATAATATAAGCTTGCAAGTATAAACGACTACCACTGTAGCACGTAGAGTTTGCCACAATATGTGTTTTACCAAGTCAATTTCCCATTGATTTCCGACTTTCAGTCAAGTGAACTTTAAGGACATAACTTCTCTCAATATTACTTTTTAATTTTCAATTTACAAACTTGTGTACTTATTTCAGCTAAATAACTCTTGATTAATTGAACTAACAATTATTAACATTTATTAATATTAAATTTTTGTTTACAAAAAAATTGAGAAAATGAGGGGACGCACGCACCCGATATTACATGGCATGATGTTAATCACCTAAAAGCGCGAACATCTTTTTAAGTAGTGTGTTGGATACGCACCCTCAATAGCCTCTCAATCAAATAAGTCAAATACAATTACTGTTCATTACAGAACTCTATTTTTGAGCATTTAATGTAGTTGTGGAACTCAATACCTCTAATTAAGGAAAACAGCCTCACACTATTTAATCGACGTGCTGCTCTCTAACACTACTACTATCATAATAAAAATAGTTAATTTATATTTTTATTTTAATAAAAACCAAAATATAAAATCAAAATGTGAGTTTTAATTTAAGAACTTGTTTTAAGAAATACGACTCTTTTATCTTGAAATTTTTATAGATTACATCTGTTAAGTGATCCCTCTAAATATTTTTTTAGAGCTATTGTTAAAACTCCTAGAAGATAAATATGTACGTATATCTTATTTTACATTACTTTTTAACGTCCGATTAGAAATGATTGAGTAGAGCTAATTCACAATACATGAATGTAAATTTTTTTAGTCATTTCGATTAAAACGTAGAAAGTAAGAAGCACATGACATAAATTTGAAAGTAAAGAAAAAAAAAATGTAAGGTTGTAATGCTTAAGACGAAGTAATGATTTGGACAAGATCTTACCAAACTAGAGCTACCTAGTGGGTGCGGTCATCATTTGCTGCTTGTTCATTACAATAAATCTACCAAATGCCTATGGGGTGTTGGAATTCGGGTTGAGTATTGTAATCAATGATGAGGTTGAGCAGTGAACTTCAGTGAGTTTAGTGTATGGTTGATGTGCCTTTACAAATCTTAGAAGTAAAGCGTTGATCTGATCAAAGGTAGATGTTGATTTGATGGAAGCTATTGAATATGACGGAGTCTAAGTATGTGTCGTTGTTGTACCACATCCACCGACGTTGACTGTGTATATGCACGAGTTGCCCTAATCACACATACATGGGAAATCGTTTACTAAGGACGCGTCTGTAGACGCAAATTTAGATTATATCTGTTACTACTTTTTTGTTCCTGTATTTCTAATAATAATTTTATGTTTTTTTTTCTCTATAAATTTTCATTCAACGTGGTCCTTATATGTTTAAAAAGACATAATGTGATTTTTTCGTTAAATCAACGTTATGTTTAGAAAATGACAAATTAACACATGTGATTGTTGACGCTAGTGTAATTAAATAGAATTCACTTAATTACTGTCATGCACTAATTGTCTAATGCAATTATCTAGTGCACTATAAATAAAAAAAAAAGACATAAAGTTAGATAGATTAAGCTTGTTGGTGTAATATAACTTTATAAGAGAAGGTTGAATCAAACTCGTAAATATTTGAAAATCTTTTTATGCTTTCATACTATAACAAATATAATTAATGTAAGAAGTAAGGCAGAGAATAATGCACACAAAGATTTATACTAGTTCAGCTTCACATGAGGTTACGTCCAGTCTCTTAATCCATTTACTTAAGAAATTCACTAATCAATACCTTTAACTAACAACGGGATCAACCTCTCTAGTTTACAACGAGTCACTTGTCTCTAAGTTCACAAGTTTATCCTCTCTAGGAACACAAGAATAAACCTCTACAAATCACAACAAGTTTCACCACTCTAGGTATTCTGTCTCAATTTCTCCCTAAGATCAAAAACTCACAATTACAATTATCAAAATTATCTCATGCTCACATGGTTCACTTCACGCTGTGAAGGATTTACAATGGTTTTGCTCAACCCAATATCACTCTCTAACAATTGGATATGATAGTACAAGCTCACAATGTATTCTCTCTTTTTCTTTTCTCTTCAAGAATAGATTTGCCAATATTTCAGTACTTTGATAAATTTTCTTTTCTCACTTGCTCTTCTTCATTTAGGCCTTGATATTTATAGTTGCACTATGTCATTTGACAGTTGATGGAGAATATCTTCATACACTCATATATCTTCAAATATCTTCATCATTCTTCACTTAAAAGTTCTTAATAATCAATAAGAGTGTATTGCTTATTGTGAATTATCAGTTTTCTTTTCAAGCATTCAAAATTTGTATTTTGAATATTGTAATTTTGTGGCTTCAATAATATAGATATTCTCTTTCAGTATTCAATCTACATAGTTTTTCTCTCTCTCTCTCTCGTGATTGGTCGACAAATGATAACATTCATAATATTCAATTAGAGAATGTTTATGTACTATACCTAGGAAAATTTAGATAACCATGCGGCCTAAATCGCCTATATATAGTCCTATGATGTAAACAATAAACAGATAGTCAACCTAATAAGATTACATACGTGACGACCTAGGTCGCCTACTATAAAGGATACAGTATAATGAAAAAGTCGTTAACTCCAAACTTAGGCCCTCGCAGATGCTCAGAACTTGGGCTTAGCCCAAGCTTATCGAAACATCTGAATATTGGCGCAAAATGGCTAGAAGGGGGACCAACCCCCAAAATGGGAATAGACACAATTAATGATTCTATAAATACACGTGGACCCCAGAAATTAAAGGTACGCTTTCATTAATTCACTAATATGAGATTTGACTTTTGAGAGCCTTTGCTGAGTTGATCGTCGGAGCCCTTTTCGCAGCTAAGCCTTTAAGGGTCCAGACCGCCAACATTAGGAGAAGAAGCATACAAGTCAAGGAGAAACCAGTCTGAGAAGTCAACGATTGGGGTAAGATGTGATTTGTGCTCCTAACATTCAGTTATTGTTTCTGCAAGAACAATTGGCACCCACCGTGGGGCATAAGTTAGTGTCTTACCAAGCAATCTGAATACTATCGAGAATGGTTTCTACCCGTAGCAGAGCTGGAATCGTGAAGGACCCGGAGGCAAACCCAACCATGCCCACAGGCAACACCCTAAACTTGGCCGCTATCCTCGAGGGGTAGGCCAAAATGCAACAAGAGCTTGCTGATCTGAAGAAGTGCAATGCTGACAAAATGGAAGCACTAAGACAAGAGAACTCCAAGCTTAGAAGGAAAATCGAAGTTGACTTCGCGCAGAAAGGGAAAGGTAAAAAGCTACCTGAGGACCCCAAAACCTCAGTGCACCAACCTAGCAAAGAAGAAAGTGAGTAAAATCCTACCCCCATATCCGCCTACCGCATAACCACCCAGCACCCAACCACTATCCCCACACAACCTGCAACTATTCATCCTACCGCTACCCTCCCCACCACACATATACCTCCTCACCACTACACCACCATATTCCCCACCATTATCCAACACCCCATACCACCACATCCCTTGCCGCCACACCAACCCAGACGCTGTCATCCCTTCATTGACGTCATCACCACCACCCCCCTTCCTAGCTAGTGGGAGCCCTTCACATTGGACCCCTATGCCAGAGACACAGACCCTGACGAGCACCTCAAAGTGTACATCACCCATGTGGCCCTGTACACATCCAAAGACGTCGTGTTCTACAAAGCCTTCCCTACCACCCTCAAAGGCCCAGCCCTGGAATGGTTTACCTCTCTACCTCCATACTTCATTGACTGTTTCGACACCTTTTCCCACCTTTTCACCATCCAGTTCGGATGCAGTCGTCCTCATTAGGCCATCCCCTATCCCTCCTCAACATCAGACAAGAAAAGGATGAGATGCTCAGGGCCTTTATAGATCGTTTCAGCAAAGTCGCCCTCTGCATGCCAAACCTCACTCAAAAGATGATCCTACAATGCATGGCCCTTACATTGAAACTCATCCCGTTTGTTGACAACATCTATCTTAGACCACTGGTCTCTATGCATGAACTCAAGCTTTGTGCTGCGGATTACATTTGCATGGAGGAGATGAAAACCTTGCGCACCAAATTCTGCACCGACTACACACCCTCTGCCATTAAGACAGACAAACCACCCTCATGCTCTAAATCTAGGCCTAGAGAGCCTATGCCACCACGATTTTCCATATACGCCCCGCTGAACGTTCCCAGATCACGACTTCTCGAGGAAGCCCTCCAAGCAGACCTCATCCCACCACCACGCAAAACCTTGAACTCGCCAATACCGATATGACCAAGTATTGCAAATATCACCAGAACAACGGCCATAACATAGATGAGTGCATGGCACTTCAAGACAAAATCGAAGAATTGATCCATGTTGGCCACTTCTGACGTTTCTTCAAAAGAGATAGACCATCCCACCCCAGACAATCCGAAAACTGCCTCCCCCCACGTGATACCCGTCACAATAATCGACAAAACACCAATGACCGCATAGACCACCCTCTAACCCGCACCGACATCAACCACGCTAATCCCCCCTACGCGGCACCATCAACATTATATCTGGCGGCTTTGCCGTAGGTGGCTCCACCTCATCCGTTAGGAAGAAACACCTCTGCAACATTCAGTCCATCAACCACATCACCTGTTCACATCATAGATGCAGAATGCCCCTTATCATGGCATTGATCAACAACAAGATGATCCAATGGTCATCACTATCGAGCTTGAGAACTTTACGGTGAAAAAGGTAGTCATAGACCAAGGTAGTTCAGTTGATATTCTATACTGGATGACCTACCAAAAACTTCAACTCCCTGCCACTACTATGTTCCCCTATGACGAACCCATTTATGGCGTCTCCAGAGAAAGGTGTCAACTCACGAATATATTGATCTCCACGCCGTGTTCCGTGAAGGATCTCAAACAAAAACCATACCAGTTTGCTTCCTCGTTGTGGAGGCACCCACATCATACAACGTCCTTCTAGGACGCCCCTCCCTTAACACCCTCGGAGCAATTGTCTCCACACCCCACTTAGCCATGAAGTTCCCATCCCCCTCCGACTACATTATCACCATTCATGGCGACCAAAGGCTGGCACGGGAATGCTACATAATGAGCTTGCGACCACAACCACCCGTTCTCCAAACCCACAATATCGAACGCCAACCCGACTCTAACATATCCCTATCCGACGAAGATCTTGATCCTAGAGTAGGATGTGACTCGCGCATCGAACCAGTAGAGGAGACTAGAAACTTGGAGCTCTCCACTGGGTGCATCCTCAAACTCAGAGCAGGCCTGCAACAAGAACACCGCGATGTACTAACACCCACATTAACCACCAATGTCGACCTCTTCGCCTGGTTAGCCGCAAACTTGCCTAACGTAGATCCTCAAATAGCCGCCCATTAGCTATTTGTACACAGGGAAGCTAGATACATCTCACAAAAGATGTTGGATTCGTCGCTGAAGCACACTACACCACATGGCTATCCAATGTTTTCCTTGTCAAAAACGTTATTGGCAAATTGCCGATGTGTGCTGACTATACAGGCGTCTGCCTAGAGACGCGTATCGTTACCCAACATTGACAGATTAGTAGACGGTGCAGTTGAGAACAAGGTGTACAATTTTTTGGACGCATATTCCGGTTATAATTAGATACCAATGGCTACAACCGACATGATTAAAATCGCCTTCATAACTAACAACGCAAATTACTTCTATAAAGTCATGCCCTTCAGACTCAAAAATGCAGGTGCTACCTATCAGAGGTTAATGGACAAAGCGTTCAACCACATGATGGGCAACTGTGTCGAAGTGTACGTCGATGACATGGTTGTTAAATCACCCAACCACCTGCAAAATGCACAAGATTTTTTCGAAGTATTTTCCGCCCTGCGACAGTATAACCTCAGACTCAACCCCAAAAAGTGTGTTTTCGGCGTAGACAACGGGAAATTCTTAGGCTTCATGCTCACACAACGCGAAATCGAGACAAACACCGAGAAATGCAAAGCGATAATCGAAATGCGCAGGCCGACCAACGTCAAAGAGGTGCAACGCCTAGTAGGCCTCCTCACCGCCATATCTAGATTCCTTCCCAAACATGTCGAACAAACTCAACCCATCATTCAACTTTTCAAAAAGTTCGCGAAGTTCTCTTGGAATGACTATTGTGAAAATTTTTTCCAAGACCTCAAGACTATCCTTGCATCCCCTCCAATCCTCCGCAAACCAGATGCACACCTCCCTCCATTGGTGTTTATTACGGCAACAGACCATACCGTCAGCGTCGTCCTAGTCCAGGAATCCGCCGGGATCCAACATCTAGTTTACTTCGTCAACCAATCCTTGCAAGACCCTGAAACCATATATCAAATGGTGGGAAAACTAGCTCTATCCTTGGTAAATGTAGTAAGACGGTTCCACCCATACTTCCAAAACCACCATATCATTGTAAAAACAGACTACCCCATCCAGAAAATCCTCCAAAAACCTGACCTTGCCAGACAGATGTCATCTTGGGTCGTGGAGCTTTCCGAATTCAACATTCGTTACGAACCACATGGCCCCATCAAAGCCCAATGCCTACTGGACTTTGTTAATGACCTCCAACACACCTAAAGGAGGACCAGTGGACACTATACATTGACGGTTGCTCCAATCTAAGAGGTGCAGGTGCCAATATCATCTTAGAAGGCCCCAACCACATACTCATCGAAAAATTCCTACACTTCGCCTTTAAGACCCCTAACAACCAAGCCTAATACGAAACCATCCTCAGTGGCCTATCCCTAGCACGCGAAGTCAGAATACACTCGCTAGTATGAAAAATAGATTCCAAGCTGACAGTTGCTCACCTCAACGACGAGTTTCAAATTAAAGACACAACTCTCCTCCAATATTATCACTTGGTCTTGAATATTATGCAATCCAGTTTTGATAGGGTACAAATCCAGCACATACCAAGAGGAGAGAATGTACGAGCAGATGCTTTGTCCAAAGAAGCAAGTACTAAACTTAAGAGTAGGCACAAGTCCCTCCTGCAATAGATGTTATCCACACCATCAACAACAAACATTCGCTCAACCTGGGCTGTAACGTCCCATTTAATAAATAAACTTACTTAAACAACACGTCACACAATATAATATGAATAGCAATGTTTCAGAGTATAACGTCACTCCTACAAGTATCCTAGGTACTTAAAAGGAGACAAGACACACCATGATGCCAATACAAATCAAAGTACAAGGATTGATAAATAGCACATTAATACTAAAAAACAAGATGATACATAGGACATGGCATTAAATGAAAGCGTGAAGGAACGAAAGCCATCCCTAGAGACTAAGCAGTGAAATCACCATTTCCCTATTGACCATGAGTAGTTCTCGCATTTGTTCACATCAATAAATTGATGATCATCGCAAAGGGAGAAGACCACACACATAACAATCAAATAAAAAAAGGGTAAGCTACAGCAGAAAAGGGTTTATCATACAGGTACATAAAATTTCATAGTACAAGATGCATACGTCAACCAATCATGTTTTGACTTGCAAACAATACACTAAGACTCAAGACACGACTCATCCGGATACATATAATTAGATGGATTTAGCGAATGCCTATGGTTACAATGTTTCTTTCCTCCCCGCACAAAGTTAGCCTTTAAAGTGTTTCAGGCCTCCTGCTACTCTCACCACTCGAGTTAGTACGCTCTATATGAGGCTAACTAACTCTTTAGAGTGTCAGGATGCAATCCTTACCTTGAATCCTTACTAAATGATATAAATGGGGCACCACCATGAACTCCCAATAATAGGGGTCATGGAATTACGTCCCGACCAATTGACACACCTCCATGAGGTCTCACCTAGAGACACCACGAAACTATCGTGGAATTACGCCCTAAGCATACCAACAACATGTTCCATTCATCAATATAACATTCATGCACATACCAATTGCATGTCACTTTTGTAACCAACCATTCCATACTCAGTTCATGCCAAAATCATGTTAACTCATCATTCCAACCCATACAATCCGATCTTACATGGATATTCATATACTTCATACTTAAAATAGGGAAATTACAAGCCAAGCTTAAAATTAACAACCAAAAACATGGAAAGAACAGCCATGGAGCAAAGTTCCACACCAGTCTCGCTCAAGCCAAGGACCCTTGCTCAGGCAAAAGGGGTATTTCGGTCAAGATATAGCTTCTCGCTTAGGCGAGTCTACCAACAGAGAGCCCTACAAGATTCACGAGTTCTCACTTAGGTGAGCCCTTCTTGCTTAAGCGAGGCCACCCCTCACCTGGGCTACAACTGTAGTGACGTGCCTCAAGCTCTCACGTGTCCTCGCTTAGGTGAGTCCCTCTCGCTTTAGTGAGATAGTACCTTGCTCAAAATGAGAGCTTTCTGCTTGAGCGAGAGCTCGAGTGTGAACCAGGGCCTATTTCTACAAGTCTCGCCTAGGCGAGGCAGGTTCGCTTGGGCAAAAACATCGGATCTCGTCACTATTCTACCTGCAACAACCATACATACATATCCAAATGATATAACTTGGCATCCCATGCATTCACAGTAACACACAAGCTTAAGAATCGTGAAACAACAGCAAGACAAGCAACAATCGCATTAAACAAATAGGCTCTAACTTCCCTTACATGGAAAGAGGCTAATAACAAACTTTGACCCTTAAGCCAATGAACCTAGTAGCTTCAGGAGCAAATTTACGAATTGGAACAACGACACAGAAGGAAAATGAGGTTATCATAGTGGACCTTTAGCAGAAGCACGAAAAAGAAGACTTAGAAAGGAACTAGTATGGGTTAAGAATCAACTTACATGGAGTCGAATTGGTTGAGCTAACTTGAGCACGAGTGAGCTCTAAACCATAGCAAAGAAGCGTTGCTATTCTAGGGGGAGGGGAGGTTGTTTGCTGAAAGTGAGAAGAATGAGTGGGGTTAGGGCAGTTTAGGGTCCGTGGTCCCCTTTTGGGCCAGCCTAGGCCCAACTGATTTGGGGCAGCCCTTTAAAATAAAGGCATAAATGTAAGTGGGCCTTACATTCTCCCCAACAACAAAAATTTTTGACCTCGAAAATAAAGTCTTACCAAGAAAAATAAATGCAGATGTGACTTTCTCATATCCTCCTCTAACTCCCACGTAGAGTCACCTGTCCTCCGATCCCAGATAACCTAGACTAAACTGACTGGTTTTCCTTGAGATCCTCTAAAGCCATTGGTGGTACTTCCATAGTGAGATCCTCCCTGATCTATACATCCTCTGCTTCCAACACATGAGACGGATCGAACACGTACTTCCTCAGTTGTAACACGTGAAACACTAGATGGAGATTTGCCAACTGAGGAGGCAAAGCAATCTTGTAAGCCACCGACTCAATCCTCCTCGAGATCTGGTAAGGGCCCAAGAAATTAGGAGAAAGCTTCCTTGAGCGGAGAGCCCTTCCTACACTCGTGGTTCGGGTCACCCTCAAGAACACATGATCTCCAGCAGCGAATTCCAAAGGTCTCCTCCTACGGTTCACATAAGCCTTTTGCCTACTCTGAGAGGCCTGCATCCTATCTCTCACCATTCTTACCTTCTCAGTGGTCTGCTCCAACAACTTTGGCCCAACAAGTATCGCTTCCCCATCTTGATACCAACATCAAGGAGTCTTACACTTCCTGTTGTATAGAGCCTCATATGGCGCCATACCAATACTCGCATGAAAGCTGTTGTTGTAGGTGAACTCTATCAAAGGTAAAACTTCATCCCAAGCACCCAAGTGATCTAGTATACATGTTCTCAACAAGTCCTCAAGCGACTGAATCGTTCTCTCAGATTTGCCATCGGTCTAGGGATGATAGGCTGAACTCATAGTTAGCTTGCTATCCAAAGCACTTTGCAAAGTCTGCCAAAATTGGGAAGTGAACCATGGATCTCTATCGGAGACTATACTCTAAGGTACCCCATGTAGCCTCACAATTTCCTTAATGTACAACTGGGTCAACATGGCCATGGACATCCTCAAGTTCATCGCCAAAAAATAAGCACTCTTAGTTAGTCGGTCCACTATGACCTAGATGGTATCGTGCCCTCTAAATGTTTGCGGCAAATGGGTCACAAAATCTATAGTGATGCTATCCCATTTCCACACTAGTATTTCCAAAGGTTGTAGAATCCCATCGGGTCTCTGATGCTCTCCACCTTTGCCTTCTTACATGTCAAATAGGCTGATACAAACTGAGCTACATCTTTCTTCATTGCTTGCCACCAGAAAGTTTCCTTGAGATTCTGATACATCTTAGTCATGCCGGGATGCAAGCTAAGATGACTATTGTGCCATTCCTCAATGATTAACCTTTTTACTTATGCGTCATTTGGTACACACACCCTACCCTGGAATCTCAATAGACCATTCTTACCCAAGGAAAAATCCTTCGCTTCATCCCACCCAAGCTGCTCTCTAACTCTATTTAAATCGATATCCAATAACTGTCTTTCCTTGACCGAATTTAGGAAGTCACTAGATATAGTTAGAGTACTACATTTAATGAACTCGGATCCCAACTCCACTTGCAGCTTCATGTCCCTGAATTTCTCTATTTGTTCCACCTCCTTGATCATGAGGTTTGCCGTATGCACTGCTTTCCTACTCAAAGCATCCGCCACCACATTCGCTTTCCCCAGATGGTATAATAGTTGAAAATCATAGTCTTTCAGGAATTCCATCCACCTCCTCTCTCTCATGTTCAACTCCTTCTGATCAAACAAGTACTTAAGACTCTTGTGGTTGCTGAGCACCTGAAACTGAGGACCGTAGAGATAGTGCCTCCAAATCTTAAGGCAAATACTATAGTCGCCAACTCCAGATCATGAGTGGGGTAGTTTCTCTCATGCACCTTAAGTTTCCTTGAAGCATAGGCCACCACCTTCTTTTCTTGCATTAACACACAACCAAGTCCTAGATGAGAGGCATCACAATAAACCTCAAAGGGCTCACCAACATCAGGGATCACCGGTATAGGATCACTCGTCAACCTTCGCTTTAGCTCTTGAAAGTTTTCCTCACATTTATCCGTCCAAGTGAAGGGTTGGTCCTTCCGGGTAAGCTGTGTCAAAGGCGTCACTTCCGGGCCAGCTAAACCCACAAAGCTCCTTATCTTTGTCGCTGACTTGGAACTTTCCCCCTTTACCACTGCCTCAACCTTTGCTGGATCCACTATAATGCCCTGTGCAAATATCACATGGCCCAAGAATTGTACCTCATCCATCTAGAATTCACACTTAAACAATTTAGCATATAGTTGCTTCTCTCTCAGAATACCAAGCACTAACCTCAGGTGTTCTGCATGTTCCTCCTGAGTCTTGGAGTAGATAAGTGTGTCGTCTATGAAGACTACGACAAACTTGTCAAAGAATGGCCTGAAGATCCTGTTCATGTAGTCCATAAACACCGCCGGAGCATTGGTCACACCAAAAGGCATAACCACATACTCGTAGTGTCCATATCGGGACCTAAAGGCCGTCTTCTGCACATCATCAGCCTTTACTAATATCTGGTGATACCTCGACCGTAAATCAATCTTCGAGAATGCCGATGCTCCATGCAATTGGTCCATCAAATCGCCTATTCTCGAAAGAGGGTATTTATTCTTGATCGTCATCTTCTTTAATTGTCTATAGTCCACACACAGACATGAACTCCTGCCCTTCTTCTTCACCAACAACACTAGTGCTCGCCATTGTGAAGTATTGGGTCAAATGAATTACTTCCTCTGTAGCTCCTCTATCTGACTCTTGAGCACTACCAACTTTGCTGGAGCTATACGGTACGGAGCCATCGACACTTGACCGGTTCCAGGCACCAGGTCAATTGAGAACTCCACCTCTCTACTAGGAGGCAACCTTGGTACTTCTTCCGGAAATACATCTTCAACCTCGTGCACGACTGGTATTACTGACGTCGCCTCTTCTTTCTCCATCTTTAGATGCGTGAAGATGATGAAGCACTGGGCACCATCATAAATCTCCTTCATAATCCCTTATGAAGATAACTACTCAAGCTCTTCTAAGTTAGGGAACAACAACTTCTTCTTTCGATAATCTATAAGAATTTGATTGGCAGAGAGCCAATCCATCCCCAAGATCACCTTCAACTCCTATAGGGGTAAGCAAATCAGATTCACTTTATACTTGCATCCCTCTACCTCCACTAGACACCTAGCACACAAGGACGATGTCCTGACCAAGCTCGACACCAGAGTAGATACTACTAGTTCACATTACAACTCACACACCGGTAGACCCAGCCGTTTCACACATGTATTTGACATAAAAGAGAGTGTCGCTCTAGAATCATAGAACACACAACAAGACATACTAACTATTATACAATAACCCATAACCAGGTTACTTGAGCCAGCTGGCTTTGCTTCTGTCATCGCATACACTCGCCCTGCTGCCTAAAGCCTATTGCCCCTGTTCCTTTGCTGGTGCTGGGTAGGGGTCCACATTGGAGGTCGTGCCACTACCCTAGCAAGAGAGGGACAGTCCTTGCCAAAGTGGCCCTCCTTGCCACAATTGTTGCACCTGCAATAACTCTCCATACGTGGGTAAACGCTCCTTAGATGAGGACCCCCACTGGAAACACTAAACTCGGCCCTACTGTGTAGGAAATCTCCTAGACCCCTAGGACTGATGGTGAGGTTTGTCATAAGGTTTCCTCCTCTCCTTGTGCCTTGTTTTGGACTTAGATGGTCCTTCAATCCTCAGTTGTTGTGGGCATTGACCTTCTACTTCATTCTTCATTCTCTCCTTCACTATGGCCTTCTCCACCAGGGCAGCAAAGTCCTTGATGGACAATGGGGCTATCATGAAGCGAATATCACCACAGAGACCATTCTCAAATTTATGACATCTACACTCTTCATCAAGTGGTAGAATATAGAAGCGACTGAGATGTGTGAACTTCTCGGCATACTCGACCACAGTCTTACCTCCTTGAGTGAGCTGGAGGAATTCCACCTCCTTGGCATATCTAACACTATCGGGAAAGTACTTAGAGAGGAGGCTCCCCGTAAAAGCTTTCCACGTGATCGACTCACCTCTCTCCTCCATGATGGACTTCATACTGATCCACCAATGCCATCAAATTTCACCAGGTGATGTTTTAGAAAGTCTTTCAAGCTCCACTCCCTAGTTGGAGGTCGTGGCTCAGGACCAAAGATAAGGGAGCTACCCTATTCTTCTCCAATTGGCAGAGGTGATATCGCTGTCGTTAGGCGATCAAATTACCACTACTTTAGCAACTTCAGTATTGCCAGTTTGTAGTGAAGAAAATAGTTAGGGTTAAGATAACCCTGAGTCGTCTCACAATGAATACGGAATTGATCTCAAATATTTGATTCTCAAAAATGCAATTTAAAACTAGCAACTATAAAAATAGGGGGGTTTTGATATGCAAAGAAAATGACACGGAAGATTGTAAACACAATAATAGTAAATAGGTCAATTCCACTGCTTTTTCTAAATAAGATTCTTCATTGGT
>Ga0214542_1002590_pt1 | contig 37300 bp, 11 predicted proteins | sample CNSS1metaG_FD_160096 | JGI IMG/M metagenome (GOLD analysis project Ga0214542, IMG submission 160096) | Root nodule microbial communities from cowpea collected in UCLA plant growth center, Los Angeles, California, USA - CNSS1 | ecosystem: Host-associated > Plants > Roots > Nodule | place: USA...
CCAAAAGAATATTTAAAACACTTACGGTGTTGGTATGAAGTAGAAGAAAGAAGAAGCAATGGACTTGAAGAAGAAGAAGGAAAGCAAAAGACGGAGAGGAAGAAAGATAATGGAAGAAGAAAAAAAATCAAATACCTCGATCAACTGCAATGGCTTGAAGAAGAAAGCTCCGCCTGTCAGCAAACGTCAATCACCATTTAATGCTTTCAGCTGAAAAAAAATAAAACCCAAAAGACGAAATTACCCTCAATTTGAGACAGGTGTCAATTAATTACGATGTCTATCTCAGTAAATTACCTATACTAAGAATTTCTTAGATATATAGTAGATTCCAAATCCTTGAACCGTGCATTAATTATGAATGTCAGTGCTTCTTTTCATCACAAATTCAAACCTAGGTTCACGTGCGTGTGTGTGAAGTGTTAAAACTTATATACTAACAAAAAGTTAATTATAAATATTATAAATAATATCTTTAGAAGTTAAATATATTTTTGTTCCTTAATTTTTTGGTGAAAATTGAAATTAAACATTTGTTAAAATTTTGATCTAATTTAATCTTCAAACTTTATAAATGCATGAATTTAATCTCAAATTTGGTGGTTAAGTTTATTTGACGCTTTATGCGGCTAACATCGAAGGGAATATGTGTCAAACAGTGTAAACAACTTAAATGATATCATAAAACACGTTTCAGACATCAAATACACTTAATAAATTTTGGTTAAAATGACTAATCGATACATTTCTAAAGTTTAAAATATTAAATGAGGCTAAAATTTCAAAAAATGACTAATTTCAAATTTCATTACAAATTAAGAGATTAAATACATATTTAATTCTATTTTTAACTATTAAAAAGATAAATGAATAAATTGATTGAGTGAGAACAAAACATAACTTTAGGATACTAATTGTTACTCTTTTAAACTCTTCGACTTGTTGTCGATAATTAATGCGAAATCTGTTTGATGGGTTGCAATTTGATTGTTTTTTTTCTGGACTAAAATATAAAAATAAAAGCAACTAATTTCAATTTATTATTTTTTAAATATTCCTTACATATAATGTGTTTTTCCTAACCAAAGGCAAACGTGTTTCTAACCAAAAGAAAATTCTTATATGTAATGTTTTCCTACCCGTTTTTCTTTTTTTAATGTTACAATATATTCAGAGGTAATGGCTGTATTTTTGCTTGATTTGAAATAGATTATGAAAACTTATTGTCTAATATTAGAATCTTACTTTTAAAGATAAATTTCAAACGAATAAAAGTAAAAAGCTTATAATTAGAGGTGAGATATAACCGTATCTTGTTAATATATGATGTGAGATGCAATATATGTGTATATGTAGGTAATATATGATGTTTAAATTAGATTAGTGCACTCTTATATGTGTTAAAAGCATTCTTTTAAGCACTTCATCTCCTCAAATTGCGTAGTATATTTTATATAAATAAAAGTATACATATTTAGTAATAGTTTAGATTGATCATATGTGCTTAGAAAATAAGATATTATACGAAGTTTGTAAAATAAAAAGAAGAAAAATAGGTGAAAATCGGAAGAACAATGATTTACATTAAAAAGAATGAAGATAAACGAGAAAAAACTTAAAATGTTTTAATATAATTAATTGATTGTTTTAATTATTTTCATATAATCATATTTAATGTGTTATAAAGCTATTTTTCACATTTTTACATATTATTTTCATTTTTCTTTGAAAAGCACAACTGTTTTCTTTTTTTCTTTTGCATTTTGTATACTATCTCTTTCTGAAAACAAACAGCTACTCTTATCTTCCAACAGAAATAAATAAGATGTATAATTATTTACGATTTTTTCCCAATATACTTTATTGAATTAACCTTGTTATATCTTTATTAAAAAAAAATCAAATCAACCTTAGCAAACGATGAACTTTATTGGTCCATAAGCACAATTTTGTATTGGGTTCAAGTTCATTGGGCCAGTTTTGTCTCTGTCTACAATAAAAGACTTGTTATTTACACCTCTCACGTTTATTGATCTATATTTTCTTTGCATTTTTTTTCAAAAGTTATGTTTTGAAGCAGAATTTAAAATTTTAAGAAATTAATACATTCGGAAATTCCTTTTTTTTTTTTTAAATTTTCGACAGCACAACCTTTAAGAGCTTCAGAATTTCTCTATATTGATAATCGAAAGTGGTACGTAATTCCTTCAAGATCTTATTAACTAATCAAGGTTCAGAATATAAAAGCACAAAGAAACCCTCCTACTTCATTAAACATATATCGTTAATAGTTTAATTTATCATCAGGACTGAATTCCTTGGTCACATTTTCTTCTATGTTTTTTCTCATTTATATATTGTTAGGAAAATAAATACGGATTAATTTTATTTCTTACGACGTAGAAAACGTAAAAAAATTAAAAAAAAGTCTTATTTATTACACTAGATGCCATTTCCAATGGGATTATTCACTTAACGTGCAATCTTTTAGCCAGGATTATCATAAAATACCTGCACATGCTAAACAAACAACGTTAAAATTCACTTGATTTTCCTATCAAATTGTGTTGCTATAGCAATACACTGTAACAAAACCAATGGGTCCCGTATAGTAATTCAAGTGTGTTGAACATGGTTTCACTGTTTCATACACGTATTCATCAAGAAAAAACTCGACAGATTCAGCACAAACAGGATTTCCACACCGAAGTGAAAATGGCTACCCCAAAAATTAACGAGACCATTTTTAGCTGTTTCAACGTCATTCATACACCAACTGTAAACACTTTTAATTAGTTTTCAGAACACATTTAGATGTATCACCAATTCTTGAGAACCTTACAACTCAACCACATATAGAGGATATTAGTGTACAAAAGAAACAAGGAGGAAATTATGGCTGTCCACCTCAAAATGCAAATTTGTACCAGAGAAAAACAACGGTCTACATAGTTTCATGATGTGTTTCCCTTTGTTTTTACATTTCCAAATTATCATAGGATACCAAATGGAACTATTTTCTTTCCTTGCAACTAATACGTCTTCAAGTTCAAGCTGACCAGTTGCGGCAGCAATTTCACCAAAATTAACTTCATATTCTTGTACCCATGAAAGACTGAAAGGCAACAACAAGAAGAGAAATTTAGAAAATATTGGTAGCATGCATCGAATGTGAACAAAACACTACAAAAAAATTGACACTTGTGATGTTTTAATTGAAAAGCTGCATTCTATGTCCACTGTTAGTAAATTCAATCTCCCAAATATTTCCTAGGATGATTGTCACAATATAAAATCAGATCATTACAAGTTTTCAACAATCATATATTTCACCTGAATGGTTTAAAACTATGTAATCCCAGAAAACTACCAAAAGTGTACACCAGGACAATATTTATTAGAAAAAAGAACACAGCGAAGATCTGCTCCAACAAAAAATACACCTTCCCTACAAATTCTTTGTAATCATGACAAACAGCTATTTCAAGAATAGAAGACAAAACAAGAAGTAAAGCAGATTTTGGCATTTAATACGATAATCTTATTTGTGAATCTCTGCAAAAGATTCACATACCAAGTCTGAGATAAATTAATAACAAATATCCACATATATTCCCTACACATGCCATAAAATATATACCACTTGATTTCGTTTACGTATTGCATCAGTAGATATTAAAATATCATCATACCTTTACACCTGCTGGGGAGTTTCCTGGCTTAGTAGTGGTAGTACTGTTGAGCTTTGCTTTTTTATCAGCTGGCTTCAATATTTGGAAAGAGCACATTAGTGTCTCATCAACACTCATCATAGCACCAGCATTGTCAAACTCCCCACAATAATTAGGAGCCGAAAATATTGTTACAAGCTGTCGGTTAGCAAAGAACTCATACCCATCCTCAACCACCTGGTCAAAACTCAAGACATCAATCCAATTTAAATTTAGTAGCACGTCTGCTTGATGGATACTATCCTTCAATCTAAATGCAGAAATGTAAAAATGAAGCCTCAAGATAATAAATGGCATGTGAAAGGGAGAAGTTTGGCCTCAATGAATAACCTGTGTAAGAATTTATGTGGAAAATAGTAGTTCCAAGTTTGTATGAAGTAAAGCAAGTGTAATAATCCTCCTGATAGATAGATAAATATTGTTGGAAAAATCTAATAGTACTTTTAGTTAAAAACTTAAAATGGAGATACAAACTCAACCCTTTTGAAGACTTGCTATAACACATTGAACACTAAAGGCAGAAGTTTAACCTGATGAGCACGACAAATAAGATCCAAATCATGTTTCTGAAGAAACTCCGAGACTTTATCAGCACCAAATGTATATGAAACTCCCCTGTCATTCATTCCCCAACCTTGAACCTCTTTGCTAGGATCTGACCAGAGGAGATCACAAAGCAAACCTGTATCAGGCACATCAGTGGGCCGTAGTAGATTTCTAATTTGATCCAAATTATGTAAATCAGGAGAAAGGCCCCCATGCATGCACAATATCTTTTCATCAATGAGTGCTGCCACAGGGAGGCAATTGAAGCATTCGGTAAATGTCTTCCATAACCTTACATTGAACCTTCTTTTACACTCGTCATAAAATCCATATATACGGTTAATAGATGCACATTCATGGTTACCCCTCAAAAGAAAAAAGTTCTCAGGATATTTTATTTTATAAGCTAGGAGAAGGCATATTGTTTCCAAACTCTGCTTCCCTCGATCCACATAATCCCCCAAAAATAAGTAGTTAGCCTCAGGAGGTAATCCACCATACTCAAAAAGCCTTAAAAGATCAGAATATTGACCGTGTACATCACCTGAGAGATAAAAAAAAGGGTAATAAGAAATCATCACACCTTTATTTTTTCTGTAAACCATAATAAAGTACTACGTGGCAATTACAATACTAAAGGACAGCAATAAATAGATCATGTCTTCCGAAACCAAGATCTTTGCAGATTTGTATACCAGACAATGTCAAGCTCAAAAGGGAACATTTGATATTGCCAAGCCATATTTGACATTGGCTAAATTTTGTCATTTCAAATAATACTTCAAGCAGAATTATTATTTGGACTCGTGGATATCAATTCTTCTTTCACCAATGCTAAGTAACTTATTTTACATGAATACTGGATATCTTTATTAAAATTTTTTTGTTTCAAATAACTGCTCCAAGCAGAATTGTTATTAGAGTCCACAAATAATTGAATACAAAGTCCTCAATCACTAAGGCCACATTAATTGGTTATACATGGATACTGGATATCTATACCACTTTAAAGGGAAGTTTCACGGCTACAAACAAAATAGCTTTTTCTGTTTGAATTTACCCTATTATTCATGTCTAGGAACATGTTAGTAAATGGTACTCATCAAATAGATGTTCTTGCTTCATGTGGTCCTTTACAAACTACAAACATAAAGAACTTGAGCTGAAGCTCTATTTGAGATCGGATATCTAATATTGTTTTATACTTCGAATTTAACAGCCCTGGTTTAACTGGCTAAGCATAAATGATACATATAGATGTTTTTGATGTAACAAATTAAGATCTCTAGTACAGGAGAAATAAATTATGTGTAAAAAAAAAGTTTCACTAATGGAGATGTAGAAGTCAAAAATTCCTAAAATCAACTACTTTAAAAGCTTATTTTTCCGAAGTTCTCTTAATTAAAAAAAAAGGTTAAACGAGTTTTTTGGTACCCCCAAATTGACTCAGTAAAATTGGTACCAACAAAAAGAAAATCCAACATTCAATACTATGTAAATTTGGTCTTGATCAAGGTTATCAGACTCAAGAGTCTACGTAGACTCGTGAGAGCTTCGTAGACTCGACTCGTAGACTTGACTTGTAGACTCGTAAGAGTCTACTACACCCCTACTTCATATGAAAAATTGTATATAGTACCATACCAATTCAGAATTTAATCACCACAATTAATGCAAATAGTAAACAATAGTTCAATAATTGTAAAATAACTTAGTTCAACACACATGATTGTTATATAAGTTCAAATTACAGCAAACACATAAGTTAATACGAATCAAAAAACATAAATAACTTCTACTTTCTGGCCCCAATCCTCTACTTATATCATCTCCAATATCATCATCTTCTTCATTAGGATCACAAGAATTTGAAGTAGTGCCCGTCCCACTTCCAGACATTATAAACCAGTCTCAATCAATTAAAAATCAAATAATTTACTTTTTTAGAAAACCAAAAATAAATTAAATAAAAAAACAAAACTACATATATATTATATATATGTAACAGAACAACAACAAAAGCCAGAGAAAAAAAAAATGAAATAAAAAACAAAGAAAGATATATAATATATTATATATGTAATGATTAGTAAAAGTAAAAAAACCCAAACGGGAATACGTATGTCAATTACTTCGAAAGAGGGAAGATAGAAGAAGGGAACAACGACGCCACTGAACCAGCGACCCGACAGAGCTGCCACACAAGGCGATCAGAGTTGCCATGCGATCGAAGCTGCAACATGGATGACCAGGGCTGAAATGTCGAAATAGGTCAACATTTTCAACTTCGATCTTCTCTTCTTATTTGATTAGGGTTTTTGAGTTGGGATTCGATCTCTGTTTTTGCTTGGATTTTCAATTTGGGTCATTGGGGTTTTGGTTTGGGCTTAAAAGCCAACATGTTTTTGTGTCATTTCGTCTCGTTCTTCGAACTCGGTGACTCGCTCTCGAACTCGTGAGTCTAGTACGAGTCGACGAGTTTACTTCGAGTTCACTATGAGTTTGAAAAAAAACGAGTTTATATGCAAGTTAACCCGTGAACTCTGTCATGACTCGCAGGCTCGTATGAGTGTACGAGTCAACCCGCGAGTTTGATAACCTTGGTCTTGATAGTCACTCTTAATTTTGAATTAATAATGTTGACATGCTAATTTGACAATGTCACATGCCAATAAATATCTTACTAAGATTATTACATGCCAACACTATTAACTCAAAAGTAGTAGAGTTAGTGCTAGAATCAAATTGTCATATTTATTAAATGTAGAATATCAAAAAAACTGAGGAATTTTTGGAACTACCAATTTCAATACGGAAAATTTTAGAAGCACCCAAAACTTATTTAACCCTAAAAAACTACTAGATGATTTCAGAACCAAATTAACATATTTACTATAGGGTGAATACCAAAAACACTACAAATGTACCAAGTTTAAACAGGAAATTTTTGGAAGCACCAAAAACTTATTTATCTCCTAAAAGAGCTATTTTTTAAGATCTCTTTTTCATAAAATTTCTGTTTGACCCATTTTATTTAAAAGAGAAGAAAAATAAAACAAAAGTTGGGGCAAACAACACTATACAAATCATAGAAAACTTTCCTTATATATCAAAATCTGAACAACCCGATCCAGAAACTCGGTTTAGAAATTCAATTTTGCTTAACACTTCAACTCTCAGATACAACAATAAACTTGATTAAACCTATATGACTGAACCGGGACCTTAGGGATCTGTAAAAGAATTATATAGCAGCGGAGATAAATTATGTTATTGTAATTAGAAACACATCATCTTCTATCCACGCCATTGCTTAAAAAGCTTCATTCCCATATGATATAACTAACTCTGTGTGTTAGACATGTAATAAATAACTTAAAAATCCAATTCTGGGTGTTAGACTCCATGCAACTAATGATTAGGATAATAAAATGAAAGGCGGGGACATTTAATCAGTGGGTAAGTAGTTGGGAGAGGCTAGGCTCTTGAACTCCAAGTGATCTCATACTCTTTCTTTTTGTGTTTTTATCTCTTTGTTTTTCATCTCTGTTTGGGAACATTTCCCTGAAGATCATCAAGAAATTGGCTATCTTTAAAACAATATTTGAATAGATATAATCAATTCTATCAATGGGTATCTGAGCTATCAATCCCAGGAGCATTTCATGGTTCACACTCAAAGGATGGAGGCAAGACTGGAATTTTTGGAGTGTAGGTATGAGAATTTTGTGAAGGCTCATGAGGAAAACAAACAAGAAATGAGGTGTGTTCTTCAGGAGGAAAGGGCAACAAGTCATACGCAATTTAGAGGAAATGCTACAAAGCCTCAAGCAAAAATTGAAGAGAAGAGGTCATCACGTTCACAGCACTGGTAGGAGTAACACCAGCGATGAAGGTCAATTTGAGGGTTTGATTCATAGAAGGATAAATAGAGCAAGCTTGAGATTCTCATATTTTTAGGTGAAGACGATTATGGTTGAACAGCAACATTGAGAAATATTTTGGTATAGAGGTATCTGATACAGAAAAACTTCAAGCCGCTATGGTCACAGTGGATTGTAAGGTGTTGGCATAGTACCGATGCCATGAGTTTTGTACTCTAGAACCCAAATGGAAGGATTTTCGTACAACACTCACTGAGCAATTTCAACCATCCACGACCCAGAACGCATGAGTTCTTGGTAAGCCTCAAGCAAGCCAGTTCAGTGGAGCATTAAAGGGAGCCATTTGAACTGTGTGAAGGGCCACTCCAGGGAGTAGACCCCAAGTATCTTATAGAGATTAACTTGAATGAACTGAATGATTTCATATGGGCTAAATTGAAGTTGCATCCACTGAAGGATTTACCCAAATAGATGAGGGATATGCACAAAGAATTAGAGAAAATTGCTTCTCGGTCAAGGGGTTCCTTGGAGTAATAAGAGAAGGGGTTATAGTTAGAGCTACTCAACTCATGTGCAAGAATCTATGATGCACAAATACAATAAGAGTATTAGATCCGACACATCCGATATGGTGATTCATCTCATCTTTAAAAATATATATATATATATATTTCAAAAAAAAAAAAAATATTATTAATAAATATTATATATATATATATATATATATATATATATATATATATATATTAGTTGAATGTTCTAAGGCTAGTTTAGGAAAATCGGGTAGTGTAGAATCTAAGTCTTACTCAAAGGACAATACAAATTTATAAAACAGAATTATAATTAGCTCACATAATAAGCAATCGTGTTAGCTCCACAGCACTTTTCTGAAGCACTTTTTCTTATCATTTTTAACTGCTGACTGACACTTCACGATATGTATTTTAAATGTCCAAACGTATCTGTATCAGATATATACTAGACACAAATACACAGGTCTTATCCACATATCGATGCTTCACAAACAAGAATGATGCGTTAGGAGGTAGAAAGCAAGAGGCAGCATACAATAAGAAGTAAGAACACATGCCCGGGAAGTGATTCCAGTAGCCTAAAAACCACAAGCCCTTTCAAGAGCAGAGGATTTAAAAGAACATCCAATGCTAAAATGCAATAAAGGAGAAAAATAGGCTGTGTTTTAGGTGTGATGAAAAGTTTGATCAGGGCATTTGAATGGCAACAAGAAAATGCAAGTATTGATCTTAAAGGTGGAAGGTGACCTTGTTAGTCAAGAAATGGATCTCAAATTTGTAGCTTTCTATGTACAACATAACAGGTCTAACCTCAGAAATCAATTAAGATATGGGCTTAGGCACCTCGTAATACCCAAGTCTCTAGCATAACTTTCACTCTATAACACTACACTCGGTGACACATAACTCAACTCCCTTGTTGGTCAAAACCCTCCATAGGTAGCCATTTCCAAGACAGCAACAACCATAGTTTGATACCAAATGATAAGCACTTAGAGAACTCACCCCCAAATACTAGCAAATAAGGGAAGAAAATAAAACACTTAAATACTCTATCAAACATACCATACTACTCAATGTGAAACTTATGCACTCAATAACACATGTTTCCCTATCACAGTAGCATTGCTCTTTCTCAGCACGACATTTCAGTGTAAAACAGTTTCGTAGGTTAAAAAATATAGTTCTTTTTATTAGCATAGCTGATCTGCCTTTGTTTCCAATATTATGTTAAAACAAAACCGCACAACTCTTTTAAGGTCGTAAGCTGTTTGGGGAAATGAAAGCTGATTTTAAGGCTTGGGTTTATTTTCCTGCACAATACACCCTACTAGTAGCATCAACCTCCAACCATTATCCCATAGTAACAGACTGAGCAAAGAACTATGTTAGAGATGACACACAGATCTTGATCCAACAAGACTTAATAGAGGAACGTAAAAAAAGGGATTAAATTATTTGATCATTTTCATTTAAACAGAAAAAAAAAATGAAAAGAAGATAAGCCACCAATACCTCAACTTTTAACAGGAATGAGAACACAAGACAACAACTGCATTTGGTCAAGGAAGACTTAAGTGCAATGATCAATGGATTTCACCCCGGGTCAAAAGTCGGCAACTGTTTGCCTCGGGAACTTTAGCTAATATGGTATATGAAGCTACATCCATTTCTTTTTCCACTATACATAAGCTAACAACAAATGTCGCTTAACAGTTTATCAGTACTAACATTGGACTAATCACACAACCTTAATAGATACATCATCAACACCTCGGCCACACCAAAAAAACATTGACCAAATTTTTCTTCCATACATTTCACCACTAATCCCCTCTATAATACAACAATTCCCAATAACCTAGCCCAACGCAACAAAAAAACATAATGACGCATGCAACGAATTTGCAACCAAACACAGCAGAAAAGTAAACTAAACTAACTTCTTAAACCCTAGACACAAAATAAGATGCAAGGAATTAAAACAGACTCGAACCACTCGGATCATAACAGAAGCGCAAAAATAAAATAAACCCTCGCAGTTGACCATGCCAGATGCCGTGTTGTAGTACAGGTATTCCTATGCACGGCGCGGTTTCGGGAGGGTGATGTAGGGGTTAAAAAAGGAACAAAGGACAAGAGCAAGTTGGAAGAGAAGAGGAAAGAAATTACCGCAAATCTTAATCGGTGCTTCGAGCTCCAATAAATTAGGTTGTTGCAAGAAAATCTCTCTGGAAGCGGCACAGAGCTGTCGGATCTCGGACTCCGACAGCTGCACCTGCTTCCCCGGTCGGCCGCGAACTTCGAGAAGGCGATTGATTATGTCGTCAAGAAGTGCTTGGTCCATTTGTTCCACTTCCAGAACAAGCACGAAGTCAACGTCTCTATTGGATGCAAGTAAAAAGATGGTGAGTGATATCCGAAGAGTAGAGATAGTGAGCGAATAACATGCCTCGGTGGAGACGACGACCGAAGCGCAGTCGTTTTGCTAGGAAAAGGGTGTGCTTTTAGGGTGTTGCCTTCGGATACTTACATACATTGGTTTCAACTTGGTGAGGGAAACATTAGGAAGAGGCCAGAGGGATTATTTCGATTAGGTTATGGCAAGATAGAGAGAGAGTGAGAGAGAGATTAAATTTCATAATAAGCTTCTTTCGCTGACCTACCTAATTAAATTACTCCGGTCATCACCGGAAAAATCAAATATTGGTTTTCAAATATATAAAAAAGCAACTTTAATTAATAAAAACAATGAAAACAATATAATTTGTAAATAATTTAAGAATGGGAACGTTAAATAGAGTGAAATTAGTCATTTTGCTTATACTTTATATATGGTTAGATTTTGTAAAATTAAATTGTTGAAATGTTTTTTTTTTGTTTTGAATTAAGAAATATGGGATTAAAAAAATTAATTATTTAAGAAATAAAAAAATGTATAATTGTAATGCAATTTGCTGATACTTTTATAAATTGTTTGTAATTTATTGAGATAAAAAAAACTGAAAATATATAAGTATATGGCTAAATAATTTAAGTTTATTATTATTTTGTTGTTCAAAGTTTAAAAAGTAAGAATTGATAATTAGTATATTGTAGTGAATTTATATGTTATTAAAAATATAGTTTAAAATTAAATAAAAGAATCATTGAGTGAAATTTTTTGTCTTATGAAAAGTATTAATTTGAATCGATTTAAGAGTTAAATTATTTATTGAAATAAATTGAGTTGATAGCATTCAGAAAAGCAAAATTTATTTTACTTGTACTTTTTCTTTTAAGAAATGTTACTAAAAATTATTAATAGATGTGTGGTCAACCAAAATAAAGTAATGGTTTATTTTGAAATTAATTGTTAAAAATTAACAAGTGTTTAATTATTAAAAAGAAATGGTAGGAATTTTTTAATATTAATTTTTTTTAATAATTAAAAAATACTAATAGACGTGTAGGTAAAACAAATAATTAGTTATTGAATTGTTTTATTGGCAAATCTATTAATGCTTTTTTATCAAACAATTTTTTTTCACTCAATTATTCTTTTATTTAATTTCAAACTATAATTTTAATAACCTATGGATTTACTAAAATGCAATTATTGTCGATTCCTACTTTCAACAACAAAATAATAATAAATTAAATTATTTAACCATATACTTATATATTTCATAGTTTTATTAGCTTATAAATTTTTTTTAAAAAATTACAAGTATAAACAAGATTACACTAACAATTCTTGTAATAGTTAATTTTGTATAAAGCTCACACGCAAATCATATTATTCAATTAATTTATTATATATATATATATATGTAATACTTTTGAAAATTTATATTATACAACTAATATATTTAACATTTAAATTGTATGCATTAAAATTGATATTTTTAAATATGTAAAAATAAAGTTTTATTACTTTTCAAATTGGAGTATTATTTTTTTGGTTAAATTGCTCTTTTGGTCACTCTATTTGTCATGAAATTTCAATTTGATTCTCTGGTTTTTCGTTGTCTCAATTTGATCCTCATTTCCTTAAAAATGACTCAATTTGGTCATCATGTTAACTTTGATTAGACGATGTTAAATTCAACGTCACCTGTCAATTTCTGGTTTTTTTGAATTTTTTTAATATTTTTAATATATTTAAAAAAAAAATAAAAAATAAAAATTTTTATTTTTTTTAAATTTTTATTTTATTTTTTACACGTGTCACTTCACAATTATGTCACATGTCAAAAATTAACAATTTTGGCATGTGGCACAACTATGAAGTGACACGTGTAAAAGATTAAAAAAATAAAATAAAAAAACAGAAATTGACACGTGGCGCTGACTTTAACACTGTCTGGTCAAACTAACGGTGAGGACCAAATTGAGTCATTTTTAAGAAAATGAAGACCAAATTGAGACAACAAAAAACTTGAGGATCAAACTGAAATTTCATGACAAATAGAGTGACCAGAAGAGTAATTTAACCTATTTTTTTTATCATTTAATTTAAAAGTTCCATCGATTAATTCTTCAATTTTATAAAATGTTACTTTTAAACCCTGAAGTTAGATTATGCAAGCTTAATCAATTAAGCCTTTTGTTATGTTGATCGTGAAAATCTAGAAGATGGTACTTTAGGATTGGTAGATGAACACTCAATAATTTTGATATTAAAAAGATAAATATAAATATAAATTTTATAAATGAGTTTTATTATTTATAAATACATCATTATTGTGTAAACATTTTTCTCTTAACCATCTCCCTTCTCTCTTGATTTTCATTCTTAAGTTCATCTTTTTGAAGATCAGAGACGGCTAAGGTGATCCCTGTAGCGGTTCTCCACTCATGTCCGATCAATCTTTCAAATTGAGTAAGTTGATTTTTTGTCTTTTTCTTTCATCTGATGGTAATCCCTGTGCATGTGAGTAATCTAGGCTCACATGTGACTTCTATGTTTTACTCGTGAGTTTTTGTTGATTAGTGGCTCTAATGATTTCCATGATCGTGTTTGTGATGTTCCCAGGTTGAGTAGTGTGTCCTCACAGCTTTGGAAGGGATATTTTATACTCCTTAAGTGTTTTAAGCAATCTTATAGTTAAGGGAAGCTAATTTAAGTGTTGTTAAATTGTAGAAATATTGAATTGATAAATTGTATGATGGTCATGTGAATGGTAGGTGTGTTTGATATGAGGATTGATACATGATTGTGTGAAATTGAGGTGTTAAACCTGAGATTGTTAGATGTGAGAAGCATTTGAATTGGTTTTGTATTTGATAGTTATTGACAATATTGTTTGTGGTTGATTCATTTTTGTTATGAGTTTGGCATATTTGAAGGTTATTGAGTTGTTTAGAATTGACTGAGAATGCATAATTATGCAGAACCATGTTCTGTTCTGCATAATGATGCAAACTTGTTGGTCAAGGGATAGCTCACTCAACGAATCTAAAGTCAGAGGCTCAATGACTTAGAAGTTGTTGAGTGAGAATTTACTCGTTGAGCAAAACTAAATTTAGAACTTAGTGACTTAGAAGTTGTTGGTCAAGTACCATCTCACTCAACGAATCCAAAGTTGAGAGTTATTGATTGTATAGTTGCCAGTTGATAACACCCTCGCAAAGTGAATTTTAAAAGAATTTTCTCATGGACTCCTAGTGATACACTCACTAGGTGAGCCATTTGGTCGTTGGATGAGTGCATTCGCCTAGCGAGGAGGTAGTTTTGTTGAGCCAGTGGATCAAAACCCGAGTAGATGTTAGATGATCAATTGTAGAGGATGTGTAATTTATATGAGTGTTTTGCTTAATAAATGATTGATCTATGGGATGTAATTGAGATTTGTTTATGCTAATTCAAGGAGAATCAATGGTAAATTGTTGTAGTGCATGCATTGATATAGAGATTCAGTTGGAAGTTATCTTGACGCTCTAATAACTATCCAATTCTTAAGTAGAGAAAGATATGGTATACCTTGGCCAAAATACGTGTTAACCCTTATGTATGGTAATGATTACCGCTCTGCAGAGCATTGAATGCCACCACAAGTGCACAACTTACCATGGTCCAATATCAATGCATGTATCCAGATAATTGAAACATAACTTTAGGTCTCTGTGTGAAATAAAATGAGTGAATTTGTATGATTTAAGTATTTAAATTCTTGAAGGATAAAATATTTTTATAACATTAGCTTACCCTTTTCTATGTGTCTTGTTTTTTTTGTCTTGTTTTTTTTTAAATGATCACCTGATTAATGTGAGTAGATGTGGATCTTGAAGTTGGACCGATGCAAGATGCAACTGTCTAGTTAGTATATAGAGTTCTTATGTATATATATCTTTTTGAAAACTTCAAACTTTTAGACGAATACATATAAATTTTTATTTTAGCTTCTCTTATTTTGTGATGACTATAATATGAGTTTTACATGTTAGTATCTTTTTTTTATGTTTGGTGATTATCGGATATGAAATATTTTGTTTAATAATTTTTAAATTATTAAATAAGATGTTACATTTAACTAAGTTACATAATATTTTGAAATATTGTTAAAGGTTTAAATATACTTTTAGTTATTTTGGTGATTCAAACAAAATTTTACATTTTTTAGTCGTTTGATATTGTTTAGTGTTGTTTTTAGTTCCATGAATGACATGGTTTATTTGAAGTTTATTAAAATGATTTTATTTGTTAACTCCCACGATGATTTTTCTTTAAGTTTATTAAAGTGTTTTTATTTGTTAACTCATGATACATAACGAGTAATATTTTAGTTATTTTACATAAATGAATTTGTTTAAAAATTTAAAAGATGACCAGTAATTATCCATCATTACCGACTTTGATGCTTTTTACCATGATTTTTCTCTTCTCCAAAAGTCTTCTGAAAGATATTGACAACTAATTTAGAATTACTATCACTAAAATATCTCAACTCAATGAAAACAGATATTATGGAGGAATATCATGAACTAATTGTATTTGAATTTAGTAAAAAAATTGGTTAATATTGAGATTACTATATCTTTAATTAATGATATAAAGTATCATGATATCTGTAAGGCCCACTAAGTTTAATTTTTTTTTGTCTGTCCTAAGTTAAAGGGGTTGCCCTTGTAAGTGGGCCTAAGGGTTGGCCCAGCATATAAAATCTTACTACGTTGCCCTAAGTTTCACTTTCCACTCTTTCACAAAACCTTGAGTCGCAGCCGTCAACCCCTCTGCTAAGGTTCTGCCTCTGCTGTTACGTGAGCCAGGAAGTTCCGTTACTCCATGTAAGTGACCTTCGAGTTCATGCTAGTTCCCTTTTTGTAACCTTTTTGTGATCTGTTGTAAGAGTCTTGGTTAACCCCACTTGTCAGGTTCTGTTCCACTCTCACCATGGCCCTGTAGTTCATCCTTAGAGTTGTCGTACTAGTGGTCACGCAGTCGGGGTCTTCGCTAAGCTTTTTCCAGGTACGGGAAGTTAGAGTCTGGGTCCTAATTGTTTTATGGCTGGATTACAGTTTGTTAGCCGTGGTATACACTGTATGTTTGTGTTGAATGCGTGAACTGCCATGTACTGTATTTTTGGATGCGAACAGGTGACTGTTACAGGAGAACAGTGGCGAGACCTGTTAATCTCGCCCAAGCGAGCCAGTCTCGCCTAGGCGAGACGAACAGGGAGCTCGCCCAGGACTTTTGCACGAAAGGTCGCCCAGGCGACCAACTTAACCTTTTGAGTGAGCGAGCATCTCGCCCAGGCGAGAGGGGTCTCGCCTAAGCGAGATCCCGCATGTGCTCCTGCTTCCCTTTTTGAGCCCTCGCCTAGGCGAAGGGGGCTCGCCTGAGCGAGATCCTTCAGCCTGAGCGAGGGGTTGGGCGAGGCAGTACGTTGTTTGGGTGCTTGTTTATTCTTGGATGATTGATATTGGTTTGGGTGTGAATTGTATGATGAGAAACATGTATATAATGGAGTATTATGCATGCTTGGCATGAATCACGAATTGTGGATGACGGGTCTAGTATGAAAGTTGGCATGTGAACTAAGTGAGTTGGTTATTGTTAAAAGGGCATGAAAATGAGATGAGTTGAGATCCTATGAGCATGAATGGTTATGATGAATTGAAATGGGTTGGGCCTGGAACATGAAAGGCGTTGGCTTTAAAGGTTGGTACAATTAACGTACACGTGCATGGTGAATATTGTTTTGGCTGCGTGATTATGTTTTGTATGTATCAGTGCATAATTCCTCGGGGGTCTCTAGGTGAGGCTTTCAGGGTCGCGCTTCAGTGGTCGGGACGTAATTCCATGGCCCCTGTTAGTGGGTGTCCATGGTGGTGCCCCATCTGTATAACCAGGTAAGGATTCAAGTTAAGGTTGCATCCTGACACTCTAAGGAGTCAGTTAGTCTCACTTAGAGCGGACTGACTCCTGTGGTGAGAGTAGCAGGAGGCCTGAAATTCATTAAGGGCTAACCTCATTAAGGGCTAACCTTGTGGTGAGAGAAAATTGATCCATCGTAACACTTGTAATACATAGCTCAGGGGTGAGCAGAGGTATCCACCACAAGTGCAAGCATCCGCTGAATCCGACTAAGTTATACGTATCCGGATGAGTCGAGTCAAGTCGTAGTGTATTGAATGAAGAGTCATAACATGCTTGGTTGTTATATGGATATGGGGTGATGAAAATATATTTGACTGTATGATGAATATGTTGTTGGCTCTAGCTTACCCGTTTTGTTGCATGGTTGTATTGTATGTGGCTGTTCTTTCTTGCGATGATCATCAATTTGATTGATGGGAGCAGATGGGCGAAGTTCTCGTGATCAACAAGGGAATGATGATTCCGCTGCTTAGCCATCTGGGCTGGAGTTTTTCTTCATGATTTCTTTAAGGCTATGGCCCATGTATCGCTTTATGCAATTCTACTATATTCTCTTCTGTTAGACTTGTATATGGTTTCCGTCAGCATCGTGGTGTGCCCAGACTGTAGGGGTTGTGTTAAGGACCCCAAGACTACGCTACAGTACTACTATTGTGTGACGTTTCCTTTGATTTCGCTTAATAATTGAATGGGATGTTACAATATCTATAACAATATACGAAAAGGATCTTCTTTTTTTATCTACATTTTAAAATTTTAATTTTATCTTTTAAAATATAATTATTTATTAAATTTTTAAAATTGATCGTTATTTTTACAAGATTTTTATAAAATCGTCTATTTCTTCTTCTTCTTCTTTTTTTATTTATCAACCGTTATTTTTTCATTATATATTTTATTTTATTTTTAATAAATATAATTTTATTTTATATATTAACTTAATAACTTTATAATATCATCACATACTAATATAATATAATATTATATATATATATATATATATATATATATATATATATATATATATATAAAATGTGTACGCGTTATTTTCTAAAAATATTATGCCTGTGTTTCCGCTATTATTTTCTAAAAATAAAAAAAAATTAAATAATAATGTTATTCAATAGTCTATCAAATATTTTTAAGAAAATCTTCTACTCTAACTTATTAGATTTCAAGTTTTCATGCAGCGATTAAACGCAGTTTCCAAATTTTTAAATCGTATCATTAGAGAATATTACTTCACAAGATAAATTAAAAAATTAAAAAGCGTGAGTAAACGAAGACACAAATCTCGTTCTAGTGAGGTATTTGCGCGTAGGCAGGCACAGAATCTTTGTTGGCGGGGTAGAGCGAAGTAAGATCGAGGTGAAGCCGCCGTAGGATGCGACGGAACCATTCTAACTCCGGCAATTACCGGAATCCATGTTTAACGATGCACCAGCCTTGGGCTTCTCTCCTCGTTTACGGGATCAAGCGCGTCGAGGGCAGGTCATGGCCCGCTCCAATCACAGGTTTCTCTTTCTCTTTGGTTTCACTCTGTATCTTTCAAAGAATCACGTTAACCTACCTGTGACCTATGTCCCATGTTTGATGTTCTTTATTTCTTGTGTTTGTTAAGGTCGTCTTTGGATTCATGCCGCCAGTAAAGTACCGGACGAGTCTACAATCAAAGCAATGGAATATTTCTACAGGGAGATTTATGCGCTCAATGGCGTCACTGATATCCAATTTCCTCAACACTACCCCGTTTCTAGGCTTTTGGGTATAAATTACAGCGTAATATCTCAATTCACAACTTCCTCCTCTGTCAATTCACTTCATCTGAATGATTCATACGCAGGCTGTGTTGAAGTCGTTGGCTGCTTAACTAGTGATGAGCTAGCATCCTGGGAGATGGTTCCTGAAGGGGTAACATACTGATTACTGTTTTTTTTTTTCTTTAACTTTTGTTTCCTAGTGTTGCTCATTCTCTTCCCTTAAAACCCATTTTTTTTGTTTTTCGTTAGGTGAGGTTGGAAGCTCAGACTGATTATTGCTGGCTGTGTGAACGGCCACAGGTTTGTGTATCTTTCTAATGCTGTGCTATTCTTATGATTATAAAATTAGGTACTGTTTGTGTGTATGCTGAGCAATTATTAAGTGTTTGTGCCTAATCCAGAAATTGTTGATTCCATTTGAGATGCGGGGTTACCAAGGTGTTTATAACTTGGAAAGGAAGGTATTGTTATTCTAAATTTGCGTTTTGCTTTCTGTTTCTTCTTGGAATGAAGGCTGATTTTTCTACTTGTTTGAAGATTTATGACGCTGCAGTTAGAGGGTTGTCCCCAGTTAATAGCCCACTGCCAGTGAAATTTCCACTTCCAGACCCACGAGATCCATTTTGCTTGAAGCCAGGTTCCATCTCTGCGCTTACTCCTAATTCAAAAGCTACTGAAGTGGACAAATCATCCAGTATAAGTCTGGCCATAGCTGGGGCACAGGCGGCAGCCACTCAGTTCTCAAAGAAGGATCAGAGTTCCCTTAGTACCAGTGCTCGGAACAATGCACCTGATACAATGAATGCTGATAATGAGGACACACATACTGCAAGATCTTATAATCTACGATCAGGAGGCAGGTCTATTGAAAATGACAATATATCATCCACCGAGTTAGATATGAATTTTGACGATTCGACCTTGCCATCATATCGTGAAAAGAAAAGAAGTGGTAATTATAGTGAGGGGAGCAGTGGGCAGACTCGTTCTACCGGTGCAGAAGCAGATTTGAGACAGTATCCTCAAGCACCGTCTAAGGTATCTCTTTCTGGAAATGGTGTCATTATATATGTACTATGACTTGTGGAAAATGCAGCCCGATTATTATTCTTCTTCTTATTATTATGTAAAGTAATAACTAAAGCAAACACAGTGGACATGAATGCGCAAGAAAAAGAGAGAAGAGGGAATTTTTCATTTGGTGTAAAACTCACTTTACATCAATTGTATCACTTCCCTTTTCCCCGAAGGAACGATACATAAATTATGCCTGATGCTGATATGACTGGTTTATGGACTATGTCAGTATTATATTGCTCCAGTACATGTTAAGGTTTATGGAGAATATTTTTCTCCGAAGTGATGACACATAAATTATGCCTGATGCTGGTATGACTGGTTTATGGAATATGTCAGTGGTATATTGCTCCAATTCATATTAAGGTATTTGTTTTGAACAGTCAATTGAACCTGGGAATCGTTCAACATTGAGGGAGGGGTGGCTGACTTGCTTATTATCTAGAATAGATTATCCAATACGTAATAATTAAATCATAAGGCTGGGCAAGTTTGGGACGCTGGGTCATGTCTACCCACGAAGTGCACTGAGTCCTTACGTGGCTTTGTCATCTACCCCATTAGAGCCATCATTCATATTTTATTTTTTAGCACCTTCCATTTGTTTGTTGCATCATTGTGTATCTAATCTTGATTCATGTTATGGAGTAGTCAAACTGAAGCTGCTCATGTGTGCATTCATGCATTTATTACCTTGTTTTGTGTCTGAATGCAAAGTTGTGCTAGCAATTCAAGGAATTTGGGACATTCTCAAATGATGAATCTTTTATCATTCATAGGTTGTAAGACATGTTTTGCTTGAGTGAGGCTTTATTTTGCATGACAACATTATTCATGTTTCCTGTTTTAATTCAAGTTATGCATTGACAATAAAGAATGCATTAGACTGTCAGAACACAAATCTGAATACGAGTCACGTTCTCTGCTCACATTAGAAATATAATACTAGTTTTTTATAATATACTGCTAACTTATGCTTGTTCTCTTCATTGTTAGATTTTTGCTGCCGCTTTGAAAAGCCTGAAGCAATAACTAGGGAAGTATTCTGACCAACTGGAGTCTGGATGTGAATTTGTATCATAGTGAAGTGTAACTTCTGAAGCTGTCGTAAAGCTTGAAAGTGGTAGCGCTCATGCAAGAGTTTCGATGTAGAGTCTCTAAATTAATTTAGGTTCATGTACAATTTGTAGTACAAAATTGTAGTCTGTAGGTAATGGGATGATGGATTGGATCGGATCCAAGGCCAGAAACTTGTGCTGCATGATGTTAGAAATGAATCTTTGTTTTACATCCATCTATAACATATTGGCATCTCAGATATTCATTTACTTACACAACAGTGCAAGGGTGTTAAAAAAAGCCAGTAGTATATGCTCAAACCATATATTAACTCAATCCATATTATAATAAATCAGATGAGAGATAAAATCAGACAGTGTCCAATGTTTTTGAACCAGATTATTTTTGTTTCTGTTTTTTTTACAAAAACCCAATTGAATCCACTGTGTTCTCTCCTTGAATCTCCTAATCCCCATGTGTGCGGTGGAACTGTACTACGCAAGCCCTAATCACTAATCTAAAATTGGATCTCCTTGAACACTCACAATTCCCTTTTTGATGAATCCTGATCTGTTTGAGATAACCTACTCTATGAGATAAGTTTAACGTCATGCCAAATGATTTACTTTAGTTTTGAATTTCATTTCCAATCTTAAACTCATCATAGCTTCACACTGTAATGAGAATTTGTTGGTAAATTCTTTTTGTTATTCTCTTCTTTGATATTATGTTCATTCTTTGATATTAAGACTGAAAATAGGGTACCCTTCCGGTGGGAATGGAAGTGGCGTGACACAGAGAATGTGGCATGTTTGACACTCCCTGCATGCATCTGCGCACAATGTGTTTGATGAAAAACTTGATTGCTAAGGCATGGACGTAGTTTGTTTCTGAATCAATTCCCTATCTTGGTTTCTGCATATTCTATTAATTTTATTATGTGGACAGAAATTCTTTTTCCGGTCGTATCAAAACAAAAAGGCTTCTTGCAGTTAATGTTGAAATATTGTGATTCTCGAATAAAAGGTATTTGTTGACTATTGTAGCAGTAGTTAAGCATCAAGTACTTCGGTTCAAAGCACGAAAAGTCTTTTCACTAGTTGAGTAGATTGAGTCTCTCACTTGAGAACCCAAGGAACGTGCTTTGGACATGCGATTTATAACATAACAGTAAAAAAAGTTGATTTATGTTCTGATTTTTCCACTTTGTTGCGGCGCTTTTGTGTATAGTTTGTAATTGGGGTTGGTCCTCTTTGCGATCATACTTTTTGTTAATTATGGTTAAAAAGTTTCCTATTTAGGTAAAAAAATATTATTTTATTACTTTATTTTAATTAAAAAATAAAAATTTAATCTATTTTAATTCAATTTTTAGAAAGTTTGTTAAGTTTGTCAAAATATTTCTTTTGTCAAAAGTAATTTCCCTAAAAGTATATATGTGAACGGGACCAACTGTTATTTTTTTTCGGCTTTTTCATTTCCATACTTTACCGGCTTTGAATTTGATATTTTAAGATTAATGAAAGGGATTACCTAAGCTGCAAGGATTAGGTTATCATATATAAAATTGGCATACTATTTAAACATTTTTAAAATAAGTTTTATTAAACAAGTGGAGTGATTATGTTAGGCACGACGTACCGTTGATCTTAACTTTTATATTATTTCTTCCCATTCGTGCATGTTGATATGCTTAAGTATAATGTGTGCATGAGTTTAGGAGTGTTTGATGAATTTAAAATATATTTGTAAGATTAAAAAGTTATCCAAAATAAAATATATATACTTGGGTAAAAGTGATATATTTAAAAAATATTTTTCATTATTTTTCCATAACCAATACTAAGCCACTTTTATACCACCAATCAAAGTATAATCTCTACCAAGAATCCAATTTTTAAACATTAAGAATTTTTTATTTTAAATTATATTTGCTTTATACTAAAACTCAAATACTGATTAATATATGTATCGAGCTCTTTTTTTCTTATTTAAAAATACTATACATCCACATATTTTGTATTTTATGTTTACTTTTTAAAAAGAATCGGTGGATGAATTTGAAATAATTTAAAGTAAAGTTTGAATCGTTTGTTTTGAAGGACTCGAAAGTAAAAATCAATTAGGAAATAAGATTTATGGAGAATTCGATAAATCAGATAAATAAAAAATATTTTAATAGATTAAAATACAAAATTATAATTTTATCCTTATGATTATAATAAACATAAAATAAAATTTTGTTATTTTTTTATTACCTTCAACTTTTTCCACCTCCCCATCGGCCAATTTCTTCATTCTTCATCATAACAGAATACCAATGATTAATGATTGCAAGGACCTTTCCATAATTTTAGTTTTCATTCTTTCAAATTTTTCTCGTCTTAGTTAGGATAGTTTTTAACCGAATTCACGCAAATCAATTAAAAATGTGAACAAAAGAATTTGTAATTTGCGGAAATAAATTTTATTTGAACATAATTATATAAAATAAATATTTATAGATTTATAAATCATGTTATAATTAAAAAATAATAATAAGTAATTCTAATAATATAATGATATCTTAAATTTATAATAAATAGTTTAAATTAAGATATAATTGTATTTTAAAATTTAAATATATATAAGTGGTTAAAAATCGTGAACAGATATGATAAAGTAGTAGTTATAATTGACTGAAAAAGTAATAAGTTGAATAATGTGTGAGATGTAGTTTCAGTGAAAAGAAAATAGGATAATAGAATATTGAATGATTGTTACATAATAAGGTATAACGTAAGAGATCAATAATTGGATGAAAAAATATGATCGACAAAGTATGATGTAAAAAGATGATTATGGTTTGACAAAAGGGTATGAAAGCAACCTCTCGCCGACCCACGCTCTACGATCTACATTCATTATGTCTTCATTCGTGTTAAGATCGACTAAAAATATATTTTAAAAATAAATTAGAAATCAACCAATGCATAAAATTATGAAAGGTAAATGATTTTATACTGTTTTATAAATTATGTTAACCACAAATTTTGATTCTGGGGTTTCAAATGTTTCTTCATCACACTTCTGCATAAAATTTTTGTTTCTTAATCAAAAATTGGTATGAAACAGTGGATCTTTAGGACAAGAATTTAACTCATTCATAATGTGGGTATTATTATTATTAGACTTTTCACTTTTTGAAGGTTTCAATCCTGAAAGTTAAGATTTGTTAGCGATATCAAATTTCGATCTTAGGACTAATACAATAAGTATTTGGATCTTGAAAATTGAGTTAAAGACCTACTTAAGATAAAATTTCTTAATTTTATTCTATCTTGCTTCAGAAAATTCACAATTTCTAAATATCATGATAAAAAATAATTATTTCTAATTCTATAAATATACTTCGAATATTTCGAACTTTAAAACTTCTATTTAGTTTTTTCAGGAATAAAAATCTAAAAATATCTTATATATATATATATATATATATATAGTTATGTATAGGTGTTTGAAAAAGTAGTTTATTATGATAATATTGTGATCTCACTTAATAAAGTAGCAAGTAATATGTTGGAGTATTCTCAATTAGTTTTTAACAAATTGACTGTACTTTTAATTTCAAAAATATTAATATTTAAGAGTCTCAATTAAATACTAATTGGCGCGGCCTTCCTTTTTATATAGTTTTTTATTACATAAATTTTAATGATAGAAGAATAATATTATAATTTATTAAAACATATAGATATTTTATTCAACAATTATATATATATATATATATATATATATATATATATATATATATATATATATATATATATATATATATATATATATATATAAATATCCACACTTATATACTAATGGGAGGAAACAATATTATTTATAGTGATACAAAACAAAATTATGATTGATATACGGTAACTATGCATTATAAAAATAGTAAAAAAACAAAATTACTATATATACAATTTTCATATTTAAATACTAACCACTTTTTAACTTCTTGATTATTATTTTTCTTCTAACAAAAACTAATCATAATTGCTGATATTATTTAAAAGTAAAAATATTAGTTTTTATTTTTTATTTTTTTATTCGTTACTCATAATAAACAAATTACAATTACTTGCAAATTAATTTTCTAAAGCTAGATATATTTTTAATATAAAATTTAAAATATAACTTTGTTGTATATAATACTATATAAAATTATTTAAAAAACAACTCATCACAGGCTAAACATACTAATTAAAAATAAATCAAAGATGTAAACATTATGTTTCAATTCAAACTACAAAAACTAGATTGAAATGGAAGCCTTGTTATAATTTGGATCCATAAAAAATATCAAGACCAAATCAACCAGATCACCAATACTTTTAATTCTAAGTGTGCGGTATTTAATATTGTTTTCAATATACATTTATTTTTAGGTGATAATATATTATTTTATCAGCATTGTTTTATATATTTAAAGTATGTAACTAATGATAAACTATGCAGGTTTAAAGAATGAAATTAATAAAGTTAATTTTTTTTATTCAAAATAACAAAAGCAATAGCAGAAATTATGAAGAACTAAACAAAGATGACTAGAAAGAACACAGCACTGTAATAAAAGCTCTCTTACACGAATTGCACCAAAACATTTCATGTCATTTTTCAAAGATATAGCGGTTAAGAAACAATATGCATTTTAGAAAGCACCTTTTCAACAAAAGACGAAGAAAGTAACCAACTATAATCATCTCCGATAGTTCTTTTATTTTTCTTTTCTCCTGTGAGTTTTACATTACTCACATTGAGTTATATATATATATATATATATATATATATATATATATATATATTGAGTGTGGAACTTGTTAGGATGATGAAAATTACGCGTCTTGGATCACTTAGGGGTGACTGTTATATAATGAACTCTAAGTTTATGATGTTGTTTATCCTGAGAGAAAGACATTTTGAATTAGTGTTTGATTTTTCTTATAATTCTGTAGTAAAGTATTTTGAGGTGTCTCGGATGATTTTTCTTCATATTTGAAATTTTCACATTATATTCTTGTGTTCATTGTATTAATTTTATTTTTATGTTAATATGATAATTTTTGAAAGTAAAGACGATAATGTACTTAATTGATGATTGATAATGCATTTTTTCTATCAAGAGAACTAAATATTAAAGATGGTTCAAACAGATGGTGAGTGACACAATATATCTAACAAACAACACATCTTATTGAGATAGACTCTAACTTATAGTTCTGATATTATTTTAAAAAATGTTCTTTAAACCTATTTCAACCGTATAAAATAAACTTATAAGATAAAATTTGCGATTATTTATATATTATATATTCGTCATATTTCTGGTCTTATATATGTTACATGAGATGGCACTTATCTCTAGGTTATGTGGCACCGGAAACATTCGTCTTGCTTACTAGGGTTTTCTCAAAAACTGAAAAAGCTAGAATTTATGTTCAGACAGTGCGAGAAGTTCTTCCAAATAATCTGCTCCAAGATCTTCCAAAACCACGATATTTTCCATTCCAATGTGCTTTTGTCTCCTCATCTTCCTGCGCCCCACCCTCCTCTTCATCAAGTTCCTCCTCTTGAGTTCGAGAACAGGAGAGAGGCCTCTGGGGAACCTGAACTCCATGTTGTGCAGCGATTGCAGAACGACATGAGGAGGGAAATTGAGAACAGCTTTGTCGCCACGTGTTGTTATTGCAGCTTGGTCGTAGGCCAAAGCAGCATCCTCGGCAGTGTCGAAGGTTCCCAACCAAACCCTCGCCCCGTTCCTCGTAGAGTCTCTTATCTCCGCCGCGTAGTTGCCAGGTCCCCGCTTTCGAACCCCTCTGTAGGAAACCTTGTGTTGGGATGGTGTTTCATGAAGCATTTCCAGGGACCCATTTTCGTAAGAGGGAAGAAGAGACTGGTAATGATGTGATGGGAATATAGAACACTGATCCAAAGGGTATTCCAAGTGGGGGAATGGAGTGAAGAAAAGCTTTTCCATTTGCTTAATATTTGTTAATGGTTGATCTTCTTTTGTTATAGAATTGTGGGAGGGATCTGCAATACCATGGTGTGTGCGTGCGCGCTTATATAGATCACACTCATAAAGTTTAAAATAATATAAAGAAAAAAAAGTTAACTTTTGAATTTAAAATAATAATAATAAGAATAATATCAAATACTAATAAAAAAAGTGTGGTAAAAAAGAATATAATCATAGCTTGAGAAAAGTGATGTCATGTTTTTTTTTCTTCAAGTGCAATGGAAAAGTACAGTTTCATAGTTTGTTTTCGTGAATTTTTTTTAGTTAGTTAGAGACTGTAATATATTTATTTTTAAGTATTTTTACAGCAACAAAATTAGAAGTTGATCAAGATTGTTGTTATTACCTTTTGTAATTAAATTAGTTGTTTATTTAAAGTAATTTAATTAACTTTTATAGTAAAATTAGAAGCAAAAAAATTGGTTATGGTTAAACTTTAGTGACGTTCCGGATAAGCAATCATAAAAGCATCTTGGAAATACGTTCTGAACGTAGACCGCTTTTATTGTTAAAGGACTTTCAAAGATCTTTTCTTCCTTCTCATATATTTTTAGAGATGTAAATGACTTGGATCGACTATATATAGTGTCCATCCACTGCTAGTCTTGTTTAAAAAAAATTGTTTCGTTCTCATATATAATTTTAAATAAAAAGTTAATTTTAAAGTACAATTTAAATAAAAATACTCACTAAAATATTAATATAAATAATTTAGTATTTTTAAAAATTAAATTTAAAAGAGTTATATCAAATATAAATTTAAAAACAAAATATTGTTTTATTAATTTAATTTTATATATGTAACTAAAAAAAATTGAAATATATAAAGTCAAAATTTACAGGATTATTCAATTATTAACATTTTTCACTAATAATACTAACAGATAACCTGATAACATACACCTATAAGTCGAAAACCATAACCATGATACTTATATTCACTTTATCACTGATTAATTAAATATCTATATCACTGCTGCGGATATAAGGGTGGCAATTAGGGTCTGGCTTGCAGACTCACGAAAAAAAAAACACGAAAAAAACTACGTAGGGTAGTGAGTTCGCAGGTCCACAGTAACCTGTAAAAAAAATTGTATTTGTGTATATTAATTATTTTTTTTATGGATTCTTGCATTAACGTTTCAAATTCTTGTATAACTGAAAAAGACAAGTATTATGTATTTTTAATGTGTTAAAACTTAAAGAATACATTGTGTATGCCATAAAATGAATATGAATATGATGAAAATGTTGAATTATCAATTTATCATCCAACTCCCCAATATCTTTACTTGATTTTGTGAACTTCTTAAAGTTTCTCACTTTTTAAACATTACAAGTTTTATCATAAAAGAAAAAGCGGGTCAGCCCGCAGGACTACGGACCAAGTGCGGGTCAGGACAGGCTAATGATTGTAGTTCGCATAAATTATACGGGACAGGCCAACCCGCGATGTACGAGTCTAAATGGGCTGTCCCGTATAATTTATGTTGTTCGGATACGAATATGATTAAATTAAAAAATATATATAAATGCAGGATATGAGAGACAACGTGTATATTTATATTAGTTTGAAAATATCAATTAAGATAAAATTGAATTTAATCTATTTATTCAATATTCAAAAAGTGAAAAAACAATGATGGTACAAGATTTGTTTTTTGTTTTAATCATCATAATAGAAATTTTTATAATAAATTTATAAGTTTATGAATTTTTTAGAAAATTATTAGATTTGTGGTTATTAATAATGTGTTAGAGTCATATCAAAATTATGTTAAAGAAAAAAAATATTTTTTAAATTAAACATAATTTATCAATATTCGATATGTGTTGAAGATGGAACACATCATTATCATTTATAAGACGTGTCTGAAAGATTTTATTCATAACACTCTTATATAATTTGTAATCTCTAAATTACCCCTCTTATTTCGACATCTAAAAATATTTTTTCAAAATACTCGGTTCAAAATATATAAAAAAAATATATTCAAAATAAACATTTTAAAAGATATTTTCAAATTAAAAAATGCTTTTCAGAATACTTATCTCAGTATACAAAAATATATTCCAAAACATTGAGATTCAATTTTATATCGATTGATACATTTTGGAATAAATATATGTTCCAGAATGTTTGTTCCAAAATGTATTAAAAAAATGAATTTGGTACAGTAAATCCAGAAGTTTGACGCAACCGTATTACATCAACCACAGCTTTCATATCACACCAACGAGAAGCACCAAACAGATGGCCTTCAATTTAAAAGATTTTGATCTTATAAGTTTTTTGTCATCCAAACGTTTGATGAGGAAGAAGAACGGAAGGGTCTACTATGCATGTAATTTTATGCATGTAATTTTAGTGAGGGGTAAAATTGGATTATAAGGTTTTATGGGGGTGCAAGAAGAATAAAAAGGGAGATGCAGAAGAAATTCCGGTTTTTGCGGTTATGGGTCTCTAGGTTGGACTAAAATAAAGAATTTGTTATAATATAAAATTATAGTTAGTTATTGTTGTAATTAAATTGTTAATATCATAATAAAAGGTTAGAAAGAAGGAGGAGATAAGATATTTTGATGATACTACAGTTATTTCTGGTGAAAAAGATAGTTAAGAAAGAGATGAGTGAATGAGCAGAAAAAAGATCTTAGGAGAGTGGCATGAATGAGATAAGGTAAGGCGAAGGAAATTGTTCGTTCAGCACTGTGCGAACAATCTTCAAACACTTTGCAGACAGTCTCAGCAACATGCTCTCCCTCTCGCCTTCTGTCACTGCAAACACTCTCAGCCTCAAACCCAATAATCCCAATGATCTCTTTCTCATAACCTCTCCATCATTCACCAACCGTCGCCATTCCGTCAAACCCATATCCGCCATAATCAACCCTTATTCCTTCAAGAGGCAGCAGCCGCCGCCGCCGCCGCAGCAGCAAGTCTACCAACCCTTCCGCCCTCCGCCGGAACCCCTCCCGTCGGAATACGGCAACCTCGACCTCGCCGCCCAAATCGAAATCCTCTCCAACCGCCTCGGCGCCTGGTACCAGTACGCGCCCCTCATAAGCTCCCTCATCCGCCAAGGCTTCTCCCCTCCAACCATCGAGGAAACCACCGGCATCTCCGGCGTAGAGCAGAACCGCCTCATAGTCGCCGCGCAGGTGCGCGACTCCCTCGTCCAGTCCAACGCCGACCCCGACATCCTCGCCGCCTTCGAGACCGGCGGCGCCGAGCTCCTCTACGAGATCCGCCTTCTCAGCGCTTCGCAGCGGGTCGCCGCCGCGCATTTCCTCGTCGAGAATCGCTGTGACGGGAAGGCGGCGCAGGAGCTGGCGCGCGCAATGAAGGATTTCCCGAGCAGGCGCGGGGATAAGGGGTGGGAGAGGTTTGATTACACTCTCCCAGGAGATTGTCTCTCTTTTATGTACTACCGGCAGGGTAGGGAGCATAGGAACCCGTCGGAGCAGAGGAGTTTGGCGCTGGAGCAGGCGCTGCGCGTGGCGGAGACGGAGAGGGCGAAGAACGTAGTGTTGGAGGAGTTGCAAGGGAGTGGTGAGGAGAAGGATGAGGCAGAGGATGGGGAGGGAGCGACGCGTGTTCCGGTGGTGAGGTTGAGGATTGGGGAGGTGGCGGAGGCTAGTTCAGTGATAGTGTTGCCGGTTTGCGCAGAAGATGAGAGGGAGGTGTTGGAGGCGCCGTTTGAGTGTAGGAGTAAAGGGGAGTTTGGCGTGGTGGTGGCGGAGAAGGGGTGGAGGAGGTGGGTGGTGTTGCCTGGGTGGGAGCCATTGGTGGGTTTGGGAAAAGGGGGTGTTGTTGTGTCGTTTGCGGATGCGAGGGCTTTGCCGTGGAAGGCTAATAGGTGGTACAAGGAAGAGGCCATATTGGTGGTGGCCGACAGGAGTAACAGAGAAGTGGCTGCTGATGGTGGGTTTTATCTTGTGAATGGTTATGGTGATGCTAAGGGTCTGAAGGTGGAGAGGGGTTCTACATTGAAGGAGAAGGGTTTCACTCAGAGTTTAGGAACTGTGTTGTTGGTTGTTAGACCTCCTAAAGAAGAGGATGATGATCAATTGAGTGACGAAGATTGGGAGTGAATGGGTTCAAATTCATTATATATATGTTTTTCTCCATTCATCAATCCCTTGTCTCTTTTTTTTTGTCATGCAAAATAAGATTATATTCATTTGGGATCACATGCAGTTACCTTTTGTTCTTCATACATGATTAAAATTATTTAAGCGTTTTTTTTTTCTCTCTCTTTTCTACATTATCTTCAAGTGGGGTTAATACAGTGAGTGGTTTCTTTTAAAATCTTTGATTGTGTTGTTTTCCAGTTTTTGCACAATGGCCATAACCATTTGATCTATACAGTGCATTTCTACTTAACTAGGACATGCAAGGTTCAACCTGTCATGCAATTTTATCAGTGAAGTATATATGAATTAACCATACCAAAGTTAGAGGTGGTTAAGGTGTATCAGATGTTGTGCATGTAACACTTGATCAACTGTAATGTATATATCGGTAAGTTATGTTCTGACTGTTGAAAAGAAAAATTTGTTGGTATCTAACTGATGAAAAAATTTCAGTACACTGGTAATGGAACGTGTTAATGAAAATTGAGATGACACTCTGTTACCAAGAACATGGTGCTTTAATGGTTTAGACACTTCACAATTCATAACAGATATACCATCATTTAAATATGATAAAATCTGTATTTAACATTTAGTTGTAATACGAGTTCATTATATCCCACCAACATAATTTCAGCCAGCGTCATTTCTCTGCTTTCCTCCTCCAATCATCCACTGCAATTGTTTCTGATGTCCTTGAACCCACTTTTTCTGTCTCCTTATACACTTTCTGGAGCAGTACATGGATTACAAAGCCCTACCTATTATGACTTACAATTATATATTTAAGAATAACTAATTTGTAACCATATACTTATTTGTTTTTTCGTTTCATCTCACTTTTACTTGACTTTGTTATTTTTTATTACATCACTTATCAGTTTTTTTTTTTTTTTGTATATTTCTTGTTTATCACTGCTATTTACTTAATTTGAGTTATTTGGAATAAATGTGCCCAAGTACAAAAAGTTGAGAGTATATTAATATAGCAACTCATAAAATTTTACAATTCATTAGTATTTTAAAGGTCTTAAATTTAAAAAGTGTCCAAGATGAGTATTTCAAAATTTAATTAAAAAAAATGTGGTAGATAAGAAGATATATGCCATTCATTAATGAAATTTCAAACTAAAATGTCAATTGATTATCAAAATAAATCCAAATTGTTTTACACACTTGCTTTTTTAGATCATGAAAGTCTCTAATATCATGTAACAATTATATTTAGTTAAATATTACACATCAACTTTATGATATATAAATGAATGCATTTCTGACCTTGCAAATCGGATTTATAAAATTAAATTTAGTTTTAAATTGATATGCATATACTTTGACATGAGAAAAATGTATTGAGAAACATTAAAACCAATTTTGTAACACTGAATTAAACTTATAATTCTTTTTCTAATATATCTATACCGACAAGATTTCATTTCGGGATCAAATTCCATTCGAATTGTTTTAGTAAACAGATGCCAGAGCAGGCTATGCATGTTTTGAAACAAATAATTAGCTTAAATCAGCACAAATAAAAAAGGTAGAGAAATCACCTTTTCTGAAGTTAACCAAATTGTTTTCTGAAGAAATCACAATCAAGAGACATGTCTGAGACCTACTTATGTTACAACACTCAATGAAATGGCAAGGACGCATCCTCTTTCTCTCTTTGAACAGTTTTACAGTGACCATCATCCTCTATCACATTCATTGACCTCAGAAGAATATTTAACCAAGCCATTGTTGGGCTCGACGGTCTCCGCTAGCTCCAACAGAATGCCTGATGCTAATCTTTTCATTAGCATACTTTTGTTGAAGCCATTCAAAAGCATTTACATCAAGTTTTCCATTAACTGACTTCCCTTGCTTCCTACGAGTTTGTTGCTCCCGTATTGAAGCCCACAATTTCCCAACGGCATCCCTCTGACTAGCTGTAAATCTTGACACATTATCAGAGGCATGTTTCACCAAAATATCAATCACGGTTTGACACCTGGATAGAAAAATGATAACTAGCAATTTGAAAATGTGTGTAAAAGACATAATAATACAATAGGAAACAGTAACAGAACTTACCAGGGTATTTTATAACGCCGGGCAGCAATCTCTAAACATGTTATCAAGGCTTCTCTTTGTGACTTGAGGAATCTCTTGGTTTCTTCCTCATCCTCCCTTATTTCCACAGCTGCCTCATTCTTTGCCTTTAATTTTTCACCTTTCTTTGTGGAATTAGGAATAAGAGCATCAAGTCCAAATGGGTCAGCTTCCTTCCCTTCATTATCATTATCTGTGGCAGCTGTTTTACCACCTTCATCTGCTATAACTGTGCTATCTTTCAGAGACTTTGCTTCCTCTGCATCCTCCTCCTCTGTTGCAACAGGAAGACTAGATATAATTTCCTTGATTTTCCCAGCTGCTTTAGAAAACTGTACAAAAAGTAGGAAACAATTAATGAGTAACGAAGAAATAATGTTTATGGATCCAATTATTCTAGGTTAGATCTATAATAAACAACAATTTTTTCACTTCAAATAATTTGACACATCAATAGTCCCTCCAAAAATATACAAAGTCAAAGTATTAGCTAGCAGAGAACCATGCCAGGGAATTCAACAGTTCACTTAAATGAAGAACATTGCTATTTGCAACCAAGACAAACTCCCACCACCCAAAAATCAAGATAGTTTGTCCCCCTGATTCAGTGAATTTGTGTCAACATGCCAGAGGAGACACAACTAGTAATGCACCAATGAACTCCCACGCCCCATTATGCATCTATCACAAAGTATAGAAAGGGTGAACACAGTGGATGGCTGTATTGGACATGAATATGCTTATCAATCAGTCATATACTTGACAATTAATCTTATCATTGCTCCAAAAGACTTTTCCTTTCCAATACATTTTAACTCCAGCCAGTAAAACCAAATATTCAAAATACTATGCCGAGACACCTGGATCCATCTTTTGTCACAATTCATGTGGATGAAAAACTAATGAATTGATATGTGAAATGACAACTTCGAAGATAACTACATCAAAGTAATGAAAACTGTACATGAATATTATGAAATTATGAACAAATAAAAGGACAATACACAAATAAAAGAATACTATTCATTGTGTGATGATTGGAACAGCATTACATGTCCAAAGTAATTGCACATCATTCCAATATGCTTCTCAATGTCTCGAATAGGAAGAACGTAGTTGTCACCAAGTTTAACATAGAATTCAATGAGAATCATACCACAAAGCTGTCATCTGTGTATAAATCATTTGCCACCACCGCATTAATTGTCCATGCTGCCAGTTGATTCTTTTGCTTCTTATTAAGGTGCTGAAATTAAAGGATAGGTCGGAGTCAAAAAATCTTTCGCACACCCTCCCTGAGAAAATACAAATTGCTAAGAATGAATTATGAATATCTGCAACAAAAAGGTAATCTTACTTCTTTGGCGTTTTGAGCTGCTGAGAACAGACAATGGTAATCTGCCCGAACCGAAGGATCTGTACAAGTTATGGATGATGACATTGCAGCTTCTAATATAGCAAAAAAATAATCACTAATTTCTGCCTTTACACTTCCTGCCTGAATGAGCTGTACAGCAAGCTTTGCAGCCTTACTAAACTTTGAAGGGTTCTTGATGTGCGAAGATATCTTCTGCATGGCATCAATAACTTGAGCTTCAGAAGCATCCGTCATGGTTTTGAATTTCAAGCTTTTCTTAGGCGCTGCAGCTGAAATTAGAATAGATAATTCAGAATTTCATGAAAAAAAAAATCCCAACTCCATCATTTAACTGGGAAGCAAATACAAAAATACTAATGCATTTATAGCAGCATTCTTAAAATCACGAGAAAATCAAACTAAATTATCATCCTTTGTTTTGTTAAGTAAATTCAAGGGGGAGGGATGGCACCCAGACCAAGGCAGGGAAAAATTTCCGTCTCAGAAAGCACTTTTATAGAGGAACTTACATTTACCTCACCCCAAAGAAACAAGTAGGGCTCAAATTCGCAACCTAACAGATTTCTTTTTGTTTAGGAACATCAAGGCAAGCTCAAATAGAGTTTTTTTTTTTGGAAAAAACAATATACGGAACTGCTAAAGAATGATATAATCAAGTAAATTCTCATTAATAACAACAACACTTTACCCCACTACATATAAAAGGCTGAAATTACTGAAGTTGACAGTGTGAAAAGAAAAAACAGAGAATTCCAAGAAAATAGATCTTTAAGCTGAATTCTGCAGTCCCGATTGAATGCTAAATGACCGTGTGTATCCATTCTTCTAGCCACGATGGACGTACACATTTTTCCCATGCGTCCATGTTATCAAATGGAACGTAAGTAGAGTTGAATAAAACGCGTCCTTCCAACTGGTTTCATAGTTGAAGCATAAAAAGTGAAGAGACAACAAAAAGGAATGGAAAACCTATCTACGAAACTCAGGGTTGAGGTGAGAAAGCCGAAGAAAAAAAATAAACACTATACAAGTTAAATGGAAGTAATTGTTGGAATTGGAGAAACCCTAATTGGAAGAACAAGTGAATAGAAAAGTATGATTAAAAGGAAAAGCAGAAGTTGACCTTGGGTGTCGGGTTCAGCAGGGTTGGGGCGCTTGAGAGCACTTTTGAGGATCGGCTTTGGAGGCGGAATTGCAGAGGATTGCTTGAGGGCACTTTTGAGGATTGACTTCGGTGCCGGAACTGCAGAGGATTCCGTGTTGCCATCGTTGTCGGTAGCAACAGCAATTGGTTCTGGCTGAGGTTGATGATGTTGAGGAACAATAATGTTGGATGAAGGAGGTGGCAATCCTTCAAACAGATCGTCTGCCATCACAATTTCTCTTTTTGCTCTTCTTCACCCTCAAAAACTCTTCCTTTCAACGACTCAAAAATATTAAGACGCTCCTTCTTTCTGTTCTTGTTAGATTCCATTACATGTAAAAGCTTATTAAATCAACAATGATAAAATATCAAAATTATCAAATAATGTTATTTTCGATCTTACAAAAGTAATGCCGATTTTATTTTAATGAATCAAATATAACTCGATTTTTTTAGGTTTAATATCTAATATTGTCCTCTCATTTTATTCAAATTTTTAAAAAATTTTCTAATTTTTTATTTGTTAAATTAGTTCTCTAATTGTTTAAAAATATTTAACTGATATTTTCGGTTAATTAATGTTAATACATTTTCTTATTTATAATTTTGATTAAATTTATTTTTTTAAAATGAAATAATTTGGTGTCATTTTAAATTTGAGATTAAATTCGTAATTAAACTTAACTAAAACTTATTTATATATATATATATATATATATTTTATATATACATGTTATTTTTTAAAAAATAATTATACATCAAACATCTAAATATTTAAATTATTTTATTTTTAAATTTTTACATAAAAATAATTCCTATTTAAACTTATAATATTTTAAAAATATTAAAAAATATAAATATAAAGTGACATTCGTCACATTAAAAATAGTTGTCAAAAATTTGAATATTTAGATGAAATAATTTGATATATAAATGTTTAAAAAACATTTTAACATGTTTATATAAGTTGTAATTAAGTTTCATTACTAATTTGATATCAATTTAAGAAAAGATCAAATTGTTTCATTTTAAAAAAAAGAGATGACCAAATTGAATCGAACTTATAAATAAAGGGACTAAATTAAAAACAAACATTGTCATGTGACAATAACATAACACGTGATACTGTACGGACACAACATTAACGTCAATTTAATATAATAATTAAATTAAACATCGTTACGAAATTAAAAGATTGAATTGAACAAATAAAAAATTAAAGAACTTTTTAAAAAATCGAATAAAATTAATGACTAAATTAGATATTAAGCCATTTTTTTACTAGTTTAAATATATACTTTGAAATATATCTCAATATCGTACTGTAAATCTTACATTCATAAACGCAAACACTTAGGGTGTGTTCCTTTTTATAGATGGATATGGAGGAGAGTGTGAAGATGAATTTGTGTTGATTTAGGTGGATGGATATTTGTGTTTTTTTGAGTGGATTTAGAGGGTAAAGTGAGTGGATTTGGAGATAATTTTTATGAAAGTTAGTGAAAAATTTGATTGATGTGATAGATAAAATTATATGTTA
>Ga0214542_1002599_pt1 | contig 37218 bp, 34 predicted proteins | sample CNSS1metaG_FD_160096 | JGI IMG/M metagenome (GOLD analysis project Ga0214542, IMG submission 160096) | Root nodule microbial communities from cowpea collected in UCLA plant growth center, Los Angeles, California, USA - CNSS1 | ecosystem: Host-associated > Plants > Roots > Nodule | place: USA...
CTAGGTTTACTTGGACTTTCTTTCTTACCTTAAAAAGTGAAGCCTTTAAAGCATTTAAAAAATTTGCAAAATTAGTTCAAAATGAAAAAGATTTGAAAATTAAGATTATAAGAAGTGATCATGGTGGGGAATTTCAAAATGAGTCATTTGAAAAATTTTGTGATAAAAATGGAATTTTGCATAATTTCTCTGCACCTAGGACACCTCAACAGAATGGAGTTGTAGAGAGGAAAAATAGATCCTTAGAGGAACTAGCTAGAACAATGCTAAATGAATATAATGTTCCTAAATATTTTTGGGCTGATGCTGTGAGTACTGCATGTTATGTTTTAAATAGAATGCTTATTAGGCCTATTTTAAAAATTACTCCTTATGAATTATTTAAAGGTAGAAAGCCAAATATTGCTCATCTTAAAATTTTTGGATGCACGTGTTTTGTTTTAAATAATGGAAAAGAAAATTTAGGAAAATTTGATTCTAAAGCTGATGAGGCAATATTTCTAGGATATTCTCTTACTAGTAAAGCATATAGAGTCTTTAATCGAAGAACTTTGAATGTTGAAGAATCCATGCATGTTGTCTTTGATGAAGTTGTAGACCTTGAGGTGAACCCTCTTGAGTCAAATAAGCAAATTACAGGTGATGAAGAATATATTCAGGAGGCCCTTGATGAGATGTATTTAAATGAGAATCCACCTTATCAATCTGAAGATCTTGAAAAATGCTGGAAGTCACCAAGAGGACTATCTCTAGACAACATCATTGGTGATATTTCAAAAGGGGTAATCACTAGAAATATGAACAATTTCTGTATGAATGTTGCTTTTGTTTCGCAGATTGAACCAAAAAATGTTCAAGAAGCTCTTCAAGATGATCAATGGTGCATTGCAATGCAAGAGGAGCTCAATCAATTTGAAAGAAATAAAGTATGGGAGTTGATTCCAAGAAATGAATCACTTCAAGTGATTGGAACAAGATGGGTTTTCAGAAATAAGATGGATGAAGATGGAAATATTACTAAGAACAAAGCTAGGCTTGTGGCAAAGGGATATCGACAAGAAGAAGGTATAGACTATGATGAAACATACGCCCCTGTTGCAAGGTTAGAAGCTATACGCTTACTTCTTGCTTATGCCTCTATTATGAAATTTAAATTATATCAAATGGATGTCAAAAGTGCTTTCCTAAATGGTTTTATCAAAGAAGATGTGTACGTTGAACAACCTCCTGGTTTTGAGGATTACAAATTTCCAAATCATATTTATAAATTGAAAAAGGCACTTTATGGTTTAAAACAAGCACCTAGATCTTGGTATGAACGCTTAAGCACATTTTTGCTCGAAAATGATTTTGAAAGAGGTAAAATAGACTCAACTTTGTTTATTAAAAGTGTATGTGAACACATTTTATTGGTTCAAGTGTATGTTGATGATATAATTTTTGGATCAACTAATAAATCTTTATGTGAAGGTTTTGCAAGCATAATGCAAGGTGAGTTTGAAATGTCAATGATGGGAGAATTAAACTTCTTCCTTGGTTTGCAAATTAAACAAATGGATGAAGGGACATTCATATCTCAATCTAAATATTGTAAGGAAATACTTAAAAAATTTGAAATGGACAATACTAAAGCAGCAAGTACTCCTATGGCAACTTCCTACTATTTGGATAAAGATGAATCAGGTATTGAGGTAAAACAAAGCATGTTTAGAGGTATGATAGGATCTCTTTTATATCTTACTACAAGTAGACCTGGTATTATGCAATATGTATGTGTTTGTGCTAGATATAAAGCTAGTCCTAAGGAATCACATCTTATAGCAGTAAAAAGAATCTTAAAATATCTTAAGGAACTATATCTTTTGGACTTTGGTATCCTTTTGGGGCATCACTTAGTTTAATAGGGTACTCTGATGCTGATTATGGTGGCTATAAAATAGATAGAAAAAGTACCAGTGGTACTTGTCACCTCTTAGGAAGCTCATTAGTTTCTTGGCACTCCAAAAAACAATCCTGTGTGGCTTTGTCAACTACAGAGGCCGAATACATTGTTGCTGGCAATTGTTGTGCCCAAATCCTATGGATGAAGCAACAATTAGAGGATTACAGTATCTATCTAAATCATATACCTCTAAAATGTGACAATACTAGTGCCATAAACTTAACTAAGAATCTCATAATGCATTCTAGGACAAAACACATAGAAATCAGACACCACTTCTTAAGGGATCACATAAGTAAAGGCAATTGTGTGATAGACTATGTAGACACCAAGCATCAATTGGCGGACATCTTTACAAAGCCTTTAGCCAAAGACAGATTTTATGAGCTTAGGAGAGATTTAGGAATATTAGAAGTCTCTTGAAAGAGCAATGAACTTCACTTTTCATATTTTCGTAAAACAGCGCTCAATAATCGATTATCTCTCATGATAATCGATTATCTTCTCCCAAAATAAGTTCTAAATTCCTGAAATAATCGATTATCGAGCAGGATAATCGATTATCATGACCCTGATCAAAATACTCAAAATCGTTCTGGAATAATCGATTATTACTTACAATAATCGATTATCTACTCATACCAATAATTTCTGGAATTCATATTATGAAACAATAATTGATTATCACTCAGGATAATCGATTATTGCATGACGTTATGTAAAAAAATTTCAAAAAAATAGTCGTTGTAACGGCTAGATTTGCTTTGATTTTCGCATTTTAGTCGTTGGTAGCCTACTCTTTATAAATTGAGAGTCCTAATTTTAACTATTCACGCAGAACAGAAATTCTCTCATCATTTGCCCTCTTTTTTTCTCAAAAAAACCCTAAAGACCCCTTTAGTGTCATCTTTTGCTCTTACAAATCAGTGCCATGGCAGAATCATCTCGTAGAAAGATCCCAACACGTAGACGAACTGCTCCACGTCCAACTCAACCTTCCATCATATCAGCATCCATTGAAGGGTGGATCTCTGACGAAGATCAAAGGGATGAATTCGTTCAGATTTGGAAAAACAAAGCACTCATCTCTCCCAAGTACATCACTACTCGAAAATTCACAGCTGCAGGTTTTGAGTTTCCTGCTCTCTTTAATTTTCAAGGCATCAGACCATTTGTGGAAATGCAAGGAAACTACTGTCCTGATCTTGTACGAGTTTTCTACTACAATCTCAAGATCAGAGATGAAGTTGCTTTATCAAAGGTGAAAGGAGTGGACATTATCATCGATAATGATATTTGGGAAAATGTGGCAAAATTTCCCATCAATGATGCTGCGGAATCAATTCTCAATGGGATTGATGGCTTCAATCGAATCCTGGCCTATCAATCTTTTTTACGCAATCCAGCACAGGATGTTGGGAGACAATTATTGGCTGGAGGACTAAACATGGATGAAAGACTCATCCATTACTTAATTGTCTGGATTTTATGTCCTAGAGGAACCAATCGTGCTCAGTGCTTAGAGGCTGACCTTCTCATAATGTATGGGATTCTAAATCGTGTTTCGATAAAATGGTCTAGTTTAATCCTTGACATTATGCTCAAAGCAAAGAGGTACCCACAATATCCTCTCCCATATTCCCTCTTAATTTCAAGGATTTGCGAATACAAGGGAGTTGACACCACCGGGGAGCTTTGTCAAAGTACCCTACGTGCAAATGAAATTGCTGAAAGTTCTCTCAAATAGCTAAAGCTTGTTCCTCTTGGTGATACCTATGTCGATAGAGATGATATGCCCAACTATGACGCTGAAGATGAAGAACTTCCTCCTATTGATCCCATACCTCCCTCTACACAAAATGTTGGCTCTTCAAGTGGTGCTGGCTCATCTTTCTCTATAGAAGACAACATAGCCAACATGAACAAACGACTAGAAGAATTATTTCTTCTGTCTAACTCTTGTCATGAAGAAGTTGTCGGGCTAATTAGGGAGATTGATACTAGAATTTCCTATTTAGAACATAGGTTTGATGAGGAATTCACTCATGATGATGACATGAGTGCAGAATTTTAGGGGGAGGATTTCTAACATATGTTTTACCACTGCTTGTAGTCTCTTTTAATTTATGAATCAATGAATGATTAAGTATTTTATCTCCTGTTGTGTGCCCTCAAGCATTATTTCATTTAGGGAGAGCTCTACCCTTTTCTCATATGATCAAAAAGGTAGAGAATAAGTTTAAATGATAAAGACACATTATTTTATTTTAACCATTCTCTTTGCAAGTCTCTAAATTGCAGGTAGCAACAAGTCCTTAAACATATTTTTTATCATCATCAAAAAGGGGGAGATTGTCGGCAAAAAGAAGGAAGTCTAGTGATTTTGATTGATGATCAAGCACTAATGAAGACAAAGTGTTTAATTATGCAAATGTTATCTTGTAAAATAAAATAAGTGTATTGTAGAATAGTTTAATTAAACTTAGAATCAGCAGCATTGCATTCGTCTCTCTAGAAGGTTTCTTATTTTTAGAAAAACTACAGTGATAATCAATTATCACTATTGGTAATCGATTATCTGTGCAGAACTTGTATTTTTCGAAAACCTACTGGAATAATCGATTATCTCCTGAAATAATCGATTATCCTGTTCAAAATTTGCTTTTCAGGAAACCTACTGGAATAATCGATTATTCTTAGTGATAATCGATTGTCCTTGGCAGTTGGAACATAACGATTCAATTTTTAACTTAATTTTCGAAAACCTACTGGAATAATCGATTATCCTTAGTGATAATCGATTATCCTTGGCAGTTGGAACATAATGATTCAATTTTTAACCTAATTTTTGAAAACTCTATTTAAGGAACTACAGTTCAACTTCAAACATATCTTTTTAAGATTCAGAGTTCTTTGGTTGTGACTGCAAAGTATTGCTCTATGAGATTCTTAAAGAAAGCTTTGAAAAACCTAGTGTGAGTGAGTGATAACTTTTTCTAAGTGAGTTCTTAGAAGATTGAGTGTTGTGCTGTTGCTAGGAAAGCTGGTCATCCTCTGTGAGATTCAGGGGGAGTTTTGTTCATCTCTTGTGGTTGTTCAAGAGAGGTGTTTTGCTAATCTTTACACTTATATAATATGTTGTAATTTAATTATTATAGTGATTGAGTTAATCTCTTTGTTTAAGAGATTAACAACTGGACGTTGGGTCTTTTGATCCGAACCAATATAAATATCAGTGTGCATCTTCTTCCCTTAAACTCCTTATTTATTTGCACTTGCATTTAAAGTAACTATTATGTTAAGTTAATTAATTAAATTTTGAGAAAAATTTTAAAACCTGTCAAGATTTTTAATAATCCAATTCACCCCCTTTTGATTTTTTGACCATTGTTTAGTCATTTCGTTGCGCGATACCAACACAATGTGATAATAAAATCATTTATTAGTTGGCGTTTTTGTTTGTTTTCATTTTATTTATCCGTTTTATAAACTTAAATGATGGATATATTATGATGGATGTTTTGAAAATGTTAATGTCGATTTTCCTAATTTTGAGCACCCCGTTGATAATATGGAAGGTGATTATGACGATGAATGGGAACCTTCCCCTGAAATGTTGAGATTAGTGGAACAAGAAGCTAAAGAGATAAAACCCCATCAAGAGAATGTTGAAGTGCTCAATTTGGGAGATGTAGGAGAGATAAAAGAAGTGAAAATTGGCACTAGTGTAAAGAAAGAAATACGGAAATAATTATGTGCTCTATTGAAGGAGTCCAGGGACGTTTTCGCTTGGTCATATAATGACATGCTAAGACTAGATACTAACATAGTGCAACATAAACTCCCTCTCAAGCCAGAGTGTCCTTCCGTCTTGCAAAAGTTGAGGAGAATGAAACCAGAAATGTCCTTGAAAATTAAAGAAGAAGTAAAAAAGCAATTTGATGCTGGTTTTTTGGCTGTGGTGAGATATCCCCAATGGGTAGCAATCGTTGTACCTGTGCCTAAGAAGGATGGGAAGGTTCGAATGTGCGTTGACCACCGAGACTTGAACCGGGCCAGTCCAAAGGATAATTTTCCATTACCGCATATCGATACGTTGGTGGACAATACGACCAGATTCTCGTTGTTTTCATTTATGGATGGTTTCTCTAGCTATAATCAGATCAAGATGGCGGCTGAGGATATGGAAGAAACCACTTTTATTACATTGTGGGGAACTTTTTGCTATAAGGTGATACCTTTCGGTCTCAAGAATGTTGGGGCAACTTATCAAAGGCGATGGTAGCTCTTTTTTACGACATGATGCACAAAGAGATTGAAGTTTGCGTGGATGATATGATCGCTAAATCTGAATCTGAAGAAGAACACCTCGTCAACTTAAGAAGATTGTTTGAAAGGTTACAAAAGTTTAAACTCCGATTAAATCTGGCTAAATGCATATTCAGTGTGAAATCGGGAAAGTTATTGGGTTTCATTGTTAGCCAAAAGGGGATAGAGGTCTATCCTAACAAGGTGAGGGCAATAATAGAAATGCCATTTCCCAACACGGAGAAGGAGGTGCGAGGTTTCTTGGCCAGGCTGAATTACATTGCTAGATTTATCTCCCAGTTAACTGCTACCTGTGAACCAATTTTCAAATTGTTGCGTAAAAATCAAGCTCTAGAATGGAACGAGGATTGCCAGACCGTTTTTGATAAGATCAAGCAATACTTACAAGACCTGCCAGTACTGTGACCACCAGAATCCGGAAGACCCCTTATTCTGTACTTAACTGTATTAGAGAAACCCATGGGTTGTGTGTTGGGCCAACACGACAAAACCGAGAAGATTGAGCATGCAATATACTATTTGAGTAAGAAGTTCACAGATTACGAGAAAAGATATTCTATGCTAGAACGAACTTGTTGCACACTAGCATGGGCAGCCCATCGTTTAAGACAATACATGTTGAGTCATACTACATGGTTGATATCCAAAATGGACCCAATAAAATACATTTTCAAAAAGCCTACTCTCTTTGGGAGGATAGCAAGGTGGCAGATGCTTTTGTCAAAATATGATATTGTATATGTCACTCAGAAATCCATCAAGGGTAGCGTTTTGGCTGAGTATCTAGCTCAACAACCCATTGATGATTATTAACCAAAGTAGGCTAATTTTTCGGATGAAGATATCATGGCTTTGTTTGAAGAGAATGAGGGAGGCCAAGATGAAAAGTCATGGATATTGTTGTTTGATGGTGCATCTAATGCATTAGGGCATGGAATAGGGGCAATGCTTATTTCTCCGAAAAATCAATACATACCAATGACAACAAGACTATGCTTTAATTGCACAAATAATATCGCAAAATATGAGGCATGTGCCATAGGAATTCGAGCAGTAATTGAATCAAAAGCAAAAGTTTTGAAGGTGTATGGCGATTCAGCTTTGGTTATCCATTAGTTGAAAGGAGAATGGGAGACCCGAGATCAGAAATTAATCCCTTATCAAGCTTACATCAAGGGGTTGATAGAGTATTTTGATTTTATAACATTCCAACACATTCCTTGTGAAGATAACCAATTAGTCGATGCTTTAGCTACCCTATCATTAATGTTTGAGTTTGTTCCAGACAAAGAACTACCAATGATCAAAATGTAAAGTTATGAGGACCCAGTGTATTGTCAATTCATCGAGGAGGAGTCAGATGGTAAACCTTGGTATTTTGATATCAAACATTATCTTGAAACTGAGAGTATCCTGAATGGACAATCGAGAATGATAAGAGAGGTTTAAGAAGATTGACTGCTAGTTTCATTTTAAATGGGGATGTCTTAAACAAAACAAATCACGATATGGTTCTCCTCAAATGTGTGGATGCAAAAGAAGCCTAAGTGATATTGAAAGATGTTCATGAGGACACCTTTGGCACACATATAAATGGGCATTCAATGGCCAGAAAGATTTTGAGGGCTGGTTATTTTTGGTTAACCATGAAAAATGATTGTTGCAGGCATGTGAGGAAGTGTGAGAAATGCCAAGTATATGCTGACAATATTAACATGGCACCCACGACCCAAAATGTTTTGACATCACCATGGCCTTTTTCAATGTGGGGAATAGATGTTATTGGAGCCATAGAACGAAAAGCATCAAATGGACATCGCTTCATTTTAGTTGCAATTGATTACTACACCAAATGGGTAGAGGCAACTTCTTATGCCAGTGTGACTAGAAAAGTAGTGACGAATTTCATAAAAAGAGAGTTGATTTACAGATATGGTTTGCCTAACAAGATCATCACTGATAATGCTACCAACCTAAATAATCAAATGATGGCAGAATTGTGTACAAAATTTAAGATTCAACACCATATTTCTACTCTTTACCGTCCGAAGATGAATGAGGCAATTGAGGCTGCTAATAAAAATATAAAGAAGATTATACAAAAGATAGTGGTCACGTATAAGGATTGGCATGAGATGCTTCCTTTTGCTTTGCATGGATATCGTACGTCAGTATGTACTTCAACCGAGGCAACACCCTTTCTCTCTGGTATGTGGAATGGAAGTAGTACTCCCTTTTGAAGTAGAGATCCCATCCTTGCGAGTATTGATGGAAGCCCAATTAGAAGAAGCAGAATGGGTTCAAGCCAAACTTGACCAACTTAACCTCATTGAGGAAAAAAGGTTAACTACGGTGTGTCATAGACAATTATACCAAAGAAGAATAAAAAAAGTGCTTGACAAAAAGGTGTGTCCCAGAAAGTTCCATGAAGGCGATCTAGTTTTGAAAAAAATCTTACCTATACAAAGGGACCATAGAGGCAAATGGACTCCAGATTATGAAGGCACGTATATGGTGAAGAAAGCATTCTCTAGTGGAGCACTAATTCTCATAAGGATGGATGGGGAGGAGTTACCATTGCCAGTCAACTCTGATGCGGTTAAAAAATTCTATGCATGATGATTCCATAATAGGGGATGCAACTAAGGATATCGACATTATTTTGAAGTTTTTGTATTTTGTTTTATTTGATAAAAAAATATATATATCATTTCATAAATGTGTTGTAAAAGTGTCACATTGAGCTGATAATTAAAAATAATAAAAATATTGGTAAAATGGGTACATTTATGATGAATTCATTAAATGCCAAGAAAAAGGAAAAGAAAAGGAAAGGAAGGAAAAATAAGAGTTTTATGCATGCATTCATGCACCCTCATCACATCATACCATTCATTTTTATCATTAAAACATATTTTGAGAAGTTCGAAAAGGAAAATAAGGGCCCACAGGGGCAAGTTTTCACTTGGGATCACTCTACTTATTTTTTAAAAGGCATTCACGTTATGTTGATTTTCAGGTTCTCCTTTGGATGTAGACACTCTCCTCGAGATTGGTCTAATCTTTTTCAAAAAGAAGTTATATTTGCAAAAAGTATATGTTTTTGGATCGAGGCCCTCTACATGGTAATGGTCGTCGAATCCTTTGGATGTAGACCCTCTCCTCGGGATTGGTCTAATCTTTTTTTCAAAAAGAAATCATATTTGCAAAAAGTTTATTGTTTTTGGATCGGGTCCCTCTACATGGTAATGGTCGTCGAATCCTTTAGATGTAGACCCTCTCCTCGGGATTGGTCTAATCTTTTCAAAAAGAAATTATATTGGCAAAAGTATATGTTTTGGTATCGGGGCCCTCTACGTAGTAATGGTTGCCGAGTCCTTTAGATGTAGACCCTCTCCTCGGGATTGGTCTAATCTTTCTCAAAAAGTTTTAGTTTACAAAAAGTATATGTTTTGGTATCGAGGCCCTCTACGTGGTAATGGTCGCCGAATCCTTTAGATGTAGACCCTCCCCTCAGGATTGGTCTAATCTTTCTCAAAAAGTTTTAGTTTGCAAAAATTTTATGACTTTCTAGATCAAAGCCCTCTACATGGTAATGGTCATTGATCCTTTGGAAGTGTGGTTGTCGGTTTGTGACCTTTGATTTCATGTTTCGCCTTTGTTTCTTTTGAAACTGGACGAAATTAGTGTTTTTATCTTTACTTATATTTCTTTGAGAATATGAAAATGTAAAATTCTCATATTATCAAGCAAAATCTACGTAAAGAGGGGCAACTGTCAACACCCAATTTTGTCCGGCTAAATAAATAATAGAATAAATAATAATAATTTGTTTTTTCAAAAAAAAAGATAAAAAATATAAAATATAAAAAAAAAATAAGTTTTCTCTATGGTTTATTTTCTTTGTCTAAATAATAATAATAACAGGATAATAATAATAATAAATAAATAAATAAAAATAAAAAATTTTGTTTTAATCTTGTATGTATTTTCTTTTGAGGCTTTGTTTCTATTTTAGCCCAAAATACTCTATATACCCACACCGTTTTTCTTGCAACTAACGGCAGCCCAACATTTAATAATTAGAAATAAAATATGTTCTAATATTTAGAATTATTTACTCTGATTTTGTGCTCTAATTTTATGACACCTCATTTTCCAGATGAGAAATATATTAATATGTTTCTCAAGAATATCTTTTTTGTAATTATAATTAATCTGCCCTGATCACATTTGATTTTGTGCTCTGATTTTATGACACCTCTTTTTTTCCCGATAGAGAAAGTAGTAATATAATTCAAAACAATATCTTTGTTACTAATTAGAATTAATTTTGCTGATCACGTTTGATTTTGTGCTCTGTTTTTTTTCTATGATTTGATTCCCATATTATAATAATATTAAGACCAGTTCTTGCCTTTTAAAACTCGTTGTAATTAAGGCAGACCTTTATTACGAGATTACATTAGATTTATAATGTTGTGTATATAAACCCATCAGAAAAAGAAACAAAATTAATTTTTTTCTCTCTCAAATATTTCTGGAGACCTCTCTCACCCTAAGCACACATTCTCTTTTAACCCTCGCACATAAAAAACTCATTCACCTTCGATCACCTCCCCAACGTACTTCTTAGTGTTCCAACGCAACTATTGTAAGTACGATCTCCCGTTCAAGTTCGCAAAATTAATTTTTTATTGTGTTATGTAGTATTTCTCGATATGTGTTTTTGATCTTGGTTGAATTTGATGTTTTCACTATTTCTTTTTGATATGTAAAAAAACATTACTGTCATGCTTTTTGGGGTTCATTAGTTTTATAATTAAGGTTTTATTGATTGCTTTGGGTTGTGAACATTGTTGCGTGAATAAGTGAGAGATATCATGTTTTGACATTGTATGAATATGTTGTGCCATATTTTTTCATTCTAAGGCTTGTAAAAGTTTTTCATATTAAAATAATATGTTTAATCCTAAACGTTATTTCCTAATCTTTTATTTATTTATTTTCCTAATGTTTTCATAAATTGTGGATATATAATAGTCACATTTTTTTGGTATCAATGTTTTATTTCGGATTTTTTTTTAAAAGGAAGTAATAACAAATAAATAATTGAAATACCCTTTTACCTTTTAAAATGTATAAGTGCTCGTGTGACCGCTTGCATCGACTTAGTACTTAATACCTTCGCTTTTCTATAAGATTACTAAAAAAAATACAAAATTTTCAAATATTAAAAAAGAGTGATATCAACATATTTGAACAAATTGTTTTTTTCAAAAAGTTTTTTCATAAAGAACTACGTGACCCTAATTCTCCATTATGGATAGAGATACGTAGGAGCAAGAAGTAATCCTTGTCGAGCCCAAAAAACAAAAATCTTTTTTTGTTTTCATTTGTCATCTTTATTAGTTTATTTTTATGTATTTATTTATCTTTATTTATTTATTTTTTATTTTATTTTATTTTATTTTATTTTTTTAAAATAAACATGTTAAGGAGACCACGTCAACTTGTATTTTAATTAAAGGTACCATCTTAGGATGGGTGTTGTAGGGTGCTAACACCTTCCCTACGCATAATTAACTCCCGTACCCCCAATCTCTATTTTCGTAGACCTTGCTATTTTTATGGTTTCCATAGTTTCCTATAATAACTATGGTGGCGACTCCAAAACTCTTTTTTACAAATTTTGTTTTTTTGGTTCGTCATCCATCGCGATTTCGGTTGTGACACATTGACTAAAGCCTACCACTCATCAGATGTAGTGCTTTTAATTTTAACCCGACATATCACATGCCAAATAATTAAAGCTGCAACACATAAGGAAAATCACTACATCACAAACCACTATGAAAAAAATCCAAGGTTGTTCTGCAAAGTGGATCTAAATCTTGTACGTTCGATTAGTCTAATTTGAATCTAAACGATTAGCATAAACAAACAAAAATTGTCATTGTTGTAACCCACACTGAGCAATTTAGACTATAAATAATGTCCTTCATCAATTGATTCATCAATCTAATCAAGTCAGTACGAACTCCTACCCCCCAATGACATCTTCAACATTCACTGTGTTGGTGTACATCAATGGCAGCATCTATGTTGAAGATAACTATTCCGATAAATTCATTAGCTCCAACACGGCATGGGTGACCATAACAAATACCATGACGTTGTCCCAACTTAAGCAGGCCATCCTAAGGAATTCAATGGTGAACATTGGACGACTATGAAGTAGACTTACGTTACAGGTTACCGATCTTCATATCGGGCAACATTACACATTACCGATCTTGTACGATGTGTGGAGATGACAATGTTGAGTCCATTTTTTACATGGGAATGACAAAAGCATGTCATCTTCCAGTTGAGATAATGGCATTTATTACAGTAAGGCAAAATAACGCAATCTCTGACGAATTTTATTTTGATTTTTCTAATAACTTCAACATGTCCCTCTTCATATTTTGAGGTTTTTATTTAGATTGAGGTTTATATTTTCTTATTTAAAGTATGTATTTTTATTCATGATGTTCTTTTTCATCAAATGTTTATGCAACTTCTAATTTCAATGAATTTGAACTTACAAAATGGGGGTAGTGAAATGCTAATCTCTTAAAAAATGTAGTCAAGTCACATGTTAACATTAGAGGTTGTGCCAGTCACATGGGTTCATAATAATTCATGCCCTTCACATGGGTATATAAGAAGTCGTGTCAATCACATGAGTACATAAAAGCTCGTGCCACTTACATGATAACATTAACTATCGTGCAAGTCACATGTTCACATAATAAAAAGTGACATGATAACTTTAATTTCGGTATAAAAGACTACTCTCACTTTCTAAACTCACAATCTTAATCTTTTTGTTTTAACTGAAAAATGGGGTCCACCCTTGTAGGAGCGGACACATTTGTCTGTTATGCACTTCCAATATCTTTCAGCTTCATTTATCCAAAAACTGTTTTGTGGGTTACATCATAATTGCGCTTGGGTTGCAAGATAAGTATAAAAAAGTTGCAGGTCAATACTTTTCTTTGGTGGCAAGAGAAGTCGTTAGGAGAGGGAGAGGGAGAGGGATTCGTGTTAGGGTTTCTCGCAGATAGGGTTTTTTGGTTTGAACAATGAGGCCGGAAGGGGTTCGTGTGCGGGAAGGGATTTGTGGAGCGGTAGGTGGGAACGGGTGGAGCAGAACTGTGTGTGGTGCAGGAAGGGTTATGTGCAGCGGCGGTTGTGGGATGACGTCGACCAGAGGTGTGTGGGTGTGCGGGACGATGGTTGTGGGACGGCGGTTTCGTGTGTGTGTGGTGCGGGAAGGGTACTGGGCGCTCTCGATTGAGTGTTCCGTGTGAGTGGCGGGGGAGGGAGGGTTGGTGGGCAGTTTCGAGAAACTGGAGAAGCGGTGGAGGAGGTTTTAAAAACAAAAAAATATTTGCGCGGACTGCTGTGTGAGAACTGTGGCAAGTGGCTGTGGCTACACGCGCTTGTGCGGGGAAGCACACTTGTTGATGCCAATTTCATTTTTCAGTTAAAAAAAAAAATTTAAATCCAATTGCTGCTGCCACGACACGTGGTAATGAAAATGGTAAGTTTGAGGTATCAATGTATCATTTTCCTTTTTATTAATATCGTAAATAATAAAAGGAAAATATTTTTTTACTACTAAATTTTGACAATTTTCTCTTATAACTTTAGGTGGTATCTTCTAAGTGATTTTTTATTTTTTCATTTTTTTATTCTCAATATTTTAAAACCACTTAAAAGATGACACCTCATATTGTAAGAGAAAGTTATCAAAATTTCATTGTCCATAAAATGAAACTTTATTTTTCTTTGAATGTCATTCGGAGGTCTAAAATATCGTTTTGGTCTTTAGTCATTATACGCTCACACTCCACTTTTTAAAATATATTTTTATTTTTTCTTTTTCTTTTTTATTAAGAGTAGTTTTTTAATGAGAAAAAAATATTTTTCTTTTATTACTATTAGAGTTATGCCAAAGAAATACTAAAATTGAAGAATTCACATATTTTGTATCTTTATAACCTTTTAATCTTTTTGAATATTGTCATTAGATTTTTCATTTCATAAGTTTTTGCAATATGAAATTTAAAATATATATATATTTACTTTTTCATTATTCAAATTACTACCAAAGAAGATGTAATGTTGACGTGGGTAATATGAGGTGGGATCCAATACTAAATGAAATATGTATGATATTTTAAGATACGTATTTTATCTTTTTATAATGGTAAAGTTGGAAAGGGAAACAATAATTTATAAATTCAATTTTTTTATTAACACTTGGGAGTATAAAGTATGTTAGATAGACTTAGACATATGAAAAAGGTTGTAGGTTGGATCTCAATAACAAAAATACTATTAATTAATATTTGTTGATGAAAGTATTATTTTTAAAATTTTATAAATATACTACTATAAAACTTATAATTTCGTGATCTTTCCACCTGATTGTTTAACTTCACAAATTTTATTATTGAACTTTCAATATTGCTTTTTTTGGTCAATTAGATATTAATTTAATTATAATGTGTAACATCCGGAAAATTATATCCTCAAATTCGTAAGATGTCGCATACATAAATAATCAGATAGTACAAAGTTTGAAATATGGAGGTATATAGTACCCCAAACATATCCATAACAAGTAAAAACAAAGCACAAAGTCTCATCCCGAACGAAAGAAACTTAAACTATTAAAACTCCATCAGCTGTGGGTTCCATAGTGAGCCCGATACTCGTCCATAATCATCACGTGGCAGCATCCTTATTATCGCTACCACTGCCAGGGGTCCTCACATCTGCTTACATCAATAAGATTGATGATCATCGCAATGGAGGAAACCACACACACAATCATACAAACAAGCGAAGGGTAAGCTAGTGAAAAAGGTTCTTATATCATAACACTCAACATACAAGTTCATAGTCAAGCATAAATAACATACATCCACACAAGAGATACCAAACCATATAAGACATCAAGACTTAACTATCTGGATACGTATCACGAGGCACCACCACGAGATCTGTGGAATTATGTCCTAGCAGTAAGGCACCACCACGAGGCCTTCGTGGAATTATGTTCGTTCATGAGGCACCACCACGAGGCCTTCGTGGAATCACGTCCTGGCTTTGAGGCGCCACCACAATACTCGCGTGGAATTATGTCCTTATGTTGAGGCACCACTATGAACTCTCACCTCGAGGTTCATGGAATTAAGTCCAATAGATGATGTAACATCCCAACCGGATATTATGGATTTAAATAATAAAATAAAGAAATATATAATAAAACTTCATTTATTATAACTTATGTTCCCAAAATCGGGAAAATTAAAATCGAAAAGTAGTAATAAATAATCTCAAAACCTCTAATATAACTGAAACATAAAATCCATAATAAAAGAAACCAAGTTTAATAATATAAAATATTACAACTGTTCCAAAACATAATAAAAACTCTGATAAAAGAAATCTTCTCCCAATACTAGCCCCGCTCCTTCTCTAAGCCTCACCAGATCCACCTGCAATATCATCTGCTCTCGTGTACCATGTACACGATCACCGCCAAACACAAGCAGATAGGGTGAGCTAACAAATTCCACATATATATAAATATTGCATAGTTATATATATCACACAATCACACCAAAGGAATCTCTTTCTTTGATCCCACACCATATGGCCATTACCATAATAATCGCATTCTACGTCTTATAGCGATTACCTCAAGATGTCTTGCTGCCATACCTATCAGTCACAACCGATAAAGCATGTGCGGGAACCATGCTACGGATCTTACACCGTAACGTTAGGTGGAGTTCCCATATACGAACATAGTTCGTAACGTCCCAAGACTACCAAACTCGTCAGCTAATTACTAAGGAGGGGATTCCATCTGGACCCATCCGTACTGGCCACAACCAGCACACTCACAATGGCAACACTCACCAACCCGAGCCACAACTCAAGAGTTCCTCGTGTTCATCCGCTATCCCGAGCCACAACTCAAGGGACGTCATTTTGGGCCACAACCCAGAGAATGCCATGTGCTTAACCCCTATCCCGAGCCACAACTCAAGGGATACATTCCGAGCCACAACTCAAGCAACACCAGGTAGCCGACCTTTAAGGCCTCACTAAAGCTTTGTAGATCGCGCACATCAAGAATAAGAACACCAATACTGTTGTAGTAAAATCGCCTGACGGGGGACACGTACCACTAGGTACTACGCGCTTCTAGACCGCCTAGAGGATGTGATGGGTCGAACCTTTGTTCATATTAAATATTTAAATTTTTGGAATTTAGCATTATTATTGCACTTACGACATGATATTTGTTGCATCATATTTGTTTGGATAATCTTAAGTTAAATAACGCAACTAAAATTTAATTTAAGTCTTTAAGATTATTATTTATGAATATTTTAAGTCATAAAATAAGTCTCAAAATAAGAATTTTGGAGAGGAATAGTGCTAGTACTAAATGCACCCCCCATTCTCATGTTTACACCCCCTTTTTCCAATTGGATTATCTATTTTTAAAAAAGACATTTTTGGAGCTAACTACACCCCCTGTTTTTAGGTTTACACCCCCTTTTGCAATTGGACATTCTACTTCTTTTCTGCACCCCTTCTTTTTACTAATTTACACCCCTAATATTACTTAAACTCCAGTCCGCCAAATTTCGCCACATGGCAATCCTCCACTTACTAAATTAACAAATGAAAATATGCCACGTCCTCAATCTCCCACTCACTAAAATAACCAATCAAAACGTGACACCTCATCACTCTCTCTCCTTCACACAACCAAAACCCTAACCGTAATCTCCTTCTCCCTCACCATCACCATGTCGCAGCCGTCATCCTCCACGGCAACCACCAAGTCCGACTCCCGCTGCCCACGCTGGCACACTGCCACCCGTCACGCTCGCGCCGGACTACAGCCACCACGTCGTAACCTCGTCGAAAAATGCAGCAACCGCTGCTGCGCCGCCAGACTTTGCCAGCCTGCATCATTTTTTTTGCGCATCTTGCGGCCGCCACCATGACAGCACCCCTCGTGCTCGTGCCTGCATATACGTTGTCACTGCACTCGCCGGAACAACAACCATCATCTTCTCTAATTCCTCCCCCTGCCACCAACACCTGTCGCTTCGTCTTTTTCATCGCGCCTCCATCGCGCTTCATCCCGCTACCATCGGCGTTGCGTCATGCCTGACACCATCACGACAGCGCCACTATCACCTCCATTTTTTCTCCTCACACTCTCATTGTTGTGACGAGTGCGAGGAGGCGAAGAAAGATCTTGCATCTGTACGCGAGTGTCGACCTACACAGATCTGCACCAGTTCTAACCAAACTGAACCACTACCACGCGATGTACCGAGAGCTTCGTCGAAAGTGTATTCAGAGCCATCGCCAATCACTTGCAATGGTCCGATCAACCACCATCGCAACAATCGTCAACCATGGAAGAAAGACATGGGGAAACCCTAATTCTGGAGCGAGAAAGCGCATTGCCACATGTCCGTTTCTCAATGGGCAGTCAAAGAGTCAACCTGGTCAACTTGTCAACTCTAAGCAAGGGTTGGTCAACCATGGTCAATTTGCCTATTTTACGTCATATTTGGCAGGTGGTTCCTCTGTACGAACCCTAAATGGCCAGAAAAGGAAAGAATCGTCTTACGGCAGTTCATCGCCAGCTAGACAGTTATGGAAATTTCCAGAAATACTAAAATATAATGGAATAAAATCTCAAGCATAATCATACTAAATTTAGCATGTCAATCAAACTTAATTGTAAAATTAACGTATAAAGTTACACTATTTTGCATCTCGGACTTAAAATCAAATTAACGCGTAGAGTTACTCTATTTAGCATTTCAGACTTAAAATCAAGTTAACACGTAGAGTTACTCTATTTAGCATTTCGGACTTAAAATAAAATTAACGCGTAAGGTTACTCTATTTAGCATGCGAATCAGATTTAAAATAAAGTTAACACGTAAGGTTACTCTATTTAGCATGCCCATCAAACTTAAAATAAAATTAGCGCATAAAAGCTCCTCTAACTTGGATTCCTTTGCTAAAAATGGAGATTCTTGGGAGTTCCTCTTTGATCACTCTCCAATTTCGTATTCCTGTGACTATGACACAATGACAAGCACAAAAACCTTTCTTGTCACCCAAAATTTGTCTTTTAATGGTGCCGTAATGATATGTTAATGTTCTAAAACAAAAATTGGCATTTAACTTAGCATAATGGTCATTCAATGTTTGTCTTATGATGGTTTTCCAACTCTTCCATGTCTGCTAGGGTTTTATGCCTTTTCATATTCATGCCAACATAATTCTAGCAAAAAGAAAGTTTAATGTAGGTCTACCAAGATTCAAACCCATTACCATGCCAATGTTAAATTAATGCACAATCATTCAACCAATTCATGTTTCGATAATTTACAAAATTCTATAATTATGTTATCACTCATCATGATCCAACAAATTGTTAAAATAATTGTAAATTAAATAGCACAAAATTGGCATACATAGGACTTGAACCCAAGTCCTATCAAGTAATTAAGTATTTTCAACCATTTGAGCTAGTACTATTCCATGTCACAACAACCAACATTAAATGTCATTAAGGCTCCTACTACCCACATTTATTAATTATTTATTTATTTAATTAATTAAATTCACGGGTCTTACATTCCCCCCACCTTAAAAATTTTCGTCCTCGAAAATAGGACTTACCAAGAAATAGGTAGGGATAAGACTTTTTCATGAGGTCTTCCACCACCCATGTCATCTCTTGGGTCGCCTCCTCCCAAAGAACCTTCATAGTTCTTATCTCCTTCCTTCTGAGCTGCTTGACTTGAGAATCCAAGATTTTTTCACTGGTCTTATTCCTAACGTCAGGGTTCTCGCACCTAAACGTCCTCTCACACATTTAAGTACTCTCAACCACTTAAGCTAGTACTTTTCCATCACTTACTACCTTCGACTTTAGACCTATGCTAGGAAGTAGTACCAATTTAACTTCCTAACTTTGCGATACCAGTAGACATTTGAATACCTCTCCTTGTTCTAACCTTTGAATTCAATTCCTCTTGCAAAACTTGTGGTATTAGTCCCAAGAACTCATTCTTGAATATCCCTTGCCTAACGCGTTGCTTCTGGGTTCTAACATCGCTCTTAGGCTCATCAAACCAACTTAGCTTTCCTTGCCTACCGAGATATCCTTATGCGTACTCGCGTCCTCGATAAAGAGATTTTCTCAAAGGCTCTACCCAACTCTGGCAAAACAAACAGATCAAGTTTGACCTTGGTTCTGTATTCAACCACTACAGATAACACACACATATCACAAAAAAAAAGCAAACATAACAAGAAAGGTATAGGAGACAAACTCAACCTATCACCTTTCTCTCTTTTACCAAAACCTTTAAAATTAAGAAAGGAAACTATCTCAGATATAGTCATGACTGTGCACCCTCATCACTCTACCAAGACATTTTTTGTTCTTAATACTTCTAGTTCACAAGTTCCTTTCCTTACACACCAACACTTCTTGGAAAGAACCTATCCCCTTGCACACCAATGCATCGGAAAAGACAAATAATACCCCTTACATGCTCGTCAAAACCCAGTAAGAGCATTACTTTCCTTAGGTCTTATAAGAACCTACCCTTGCATGCTCATCAAAACCCAACAAGAGTACCACTCTTACTTGCTCACCAAAACCCGGTAAGAGCGTTGCCTCTACTAAGACCCACAAGCAACAACTCTTGCTTGCTCATCAAAAACCAACAAGAGTATCACCCTTACTTGCTCACCAAAACCCAGTAAGGGCATTGCCTACCTTGAGACTCACAAACAACAACCCTTGCCTGCTCACCAAAACCCGGCAAGAGCCCACCCCTTACCTGCTCACCACAACCTGGTAAGAATGTTTTTTTTCCTAACCCTCACAAGCAACATTCCTTGCCTACTCAACAAAACCCAGCAAGGACATTATTACTAAGCTTAGACATATAGAGTTAAGCATTAGAACTTAACCAGAATACACAATTTACAACCAAAACGCGTCAAGCTCACTCCCTAAGGCCCAAAAATCTTTTGAAAACCATTGCTTTGATACGAAATGTAACATCCCGACCAGATATTATGGATTTAAATAATAAAATAAAGAAATATATAATAAAACTTCATTTATTATAACTAATGTTCCCAAAATCGGGAAAATTAAAATCGTAAAGTAGTAATAAATAATCTCAAAACCTCTAGTATAACTGAAACATAAAATCCATAATAAAAGAAACCAAGTTTAATAATATAAAATATTACAACTGTTCCAAAACATAATAAAAACTCTGATAAAAAAATCTTCTCCCAATACTAGCCCCGCTACGTTTCTAGGCCTCACCAGATCCACCTGCAATATCATATACTCCCATGTACCACGTACATGATCATCGCCAAACACAAACAGATAGGGTGAGCTAACAAATTCCACATATATATATATATATATATATAAATATTGCATAGTTATATATATCACACAATCACACCAAAGGAATCTCTTCCTTTGATCCCACACCACATGGCCACTACCATAATAATCGCGTTCTACGTCTTATAGCGATTACCTCAAGATGTCTTGCTGCCATACCTATCGGTCACAACCGATAGAGCATGTGCGGGAACCATGCTACAGATCATACACCGTAACGTTAGGTGGAGTTCCCATATACAAACATAGTTCGTAACGTCCCAAGACTACCAAACTCGTCAACTAATTACTAAGGAGGGGATTCCATCTGGACCCATCCGTACTGGCCACAACTAGCACACTCACACCGGCAACACTCGCCAACTCGAGCCACAACTCAAGAGTTCCTCGTGTTCATCCGCTATCCCGAGCCACAACTCAAGGGACGTCATTCTGGGCCACAACCCAGAGAATGCCGTGTGCTTAACCCCTATCCCGAGCCACAACTCAAGGGATACATTCTGAGCCACAACTTAAGCAACACCAGGTAGCCGACCTTTAAGGCCTCACTAAAGCTTTGTAGATCGCGCACATCAAGAATAAGAACACCAATATTGTTGTAGTAAAATCGCTTGACGGGGGACACGTACCACTAGGTACTGCGTGCTTCCAGACCGCCTAGAGGATGTGATGGGTCGAACCTTTGTTCACATTAAATATTTAAATTTAGGGAATTTAACATTATTATTGCACTTACGACATGATATTAGTTGCATCATATTTGTTTGGATAATCTTAAGTTAAATAACGCAACTAGAATTTAATTTAAGTCTTTAAGATTATTATTTATGAATATTTTAAGTCATAAAATAAGTCCCAAAATAAGAATTTTGGAGAGGAATAGTTCTAGTAATGAATGCACCCCCATTCTCATGTTTACACCCCGTTTTTCCAATTGGATTATCTATTTTTGAAAAAAGACATTTCTGGAGCTAATTGCACCCCCTATTTTTAGGTTTACACCCCCTTTTGCAATTGGACATTCTATTTCTTTTCTGCACCCCTTCTTTTTACTAATTACACCCCTAATATCACTTAAATTCCAGTCCACCAGATTTTGCCACGTGGCAATCCTCAATCTCCCACTCACTAAAATAACCAATCAAAACGTGACACCTCATCACTCTCTGTCTTTCACATAACCAAAACCCTAATCGTAATCTCCTTCTCCCTCACCATCACCATGTCAAAAAGCCGTCATCCTCCACGGCAACCACCAAGTCCGATTGTCGTTGCCCACGCTGGAACACCGCCACCCATCGCGCTCACGCTGGACTACAGCCAACACGTCGCGACTTCGTCGAAAAATGAGGCCACCGCTGCCACGCCGCCAAAGTTCGCGAGTGTGCATCGTCTTCTCTGCGCATCACGCGACCACGACCATTACAGCTTCACTCATGCTTGTCCTTGCATACGCTGTGACTGCACTCGTTGGAACAGCAACCACCATCTTCTCTTATGCTTCCCGCTGCCACCAACACTTGCCGTTGCATCTTCTTCATTGTGCCTCCATCGCGCTTCATCTCGCTACCATCGTCGTTGCGCCATGCCTAACACCATCACGGCAATGCCACTATCACCTGCATTTTTTTTGCTCACGCTGTCGTTGTTGTCACGAGTGTGAGGAGGCAAAGCAAGATCTCGCATCTGTACGTGAGTCTCGACCTACGCAAATCTGCACCAGTTCTAACCAAACTAAACCTCCACCACGCGGTATACCGAGAGCCTCTTCAAAAGTGTATTCGGAGCCATCGCCAACCACCTGCGACGGTCCGATCAGCCACCATTGCAACAACCGTCAACCATGGAAGAAACACATGGGGAAACCCTAATTCTGGAGAGAGAAAGCGCACTCTACATGTCCGTTTCTCAATGGGCAGTCAAAGAGTCAACTTGGTCAACCAGTTAACTCTAAGCACGGGTTGGTCAACCATGGTCAATTTGCCTATTTTACGCTATATTTGGCAGGTGGTTCCTCTGTAGGAACCCTAAATGGCCAAAAAAGGAAAGAATCGTCTTGCGGCAGTTCATCGCTGGCTAGACAGTTCTGGAAATTTCCAGAAATACTAAAATACTAACTTAATAGAATAAAATCTCAAGCATAATCAAACTAAATTTAGCATGTCAATCAAACTTAATTGTAAAATTAACGCATAAAGTTACTCTATTTAGCATCTCAGACTTAAAATCAAATTAACGTGTAGAGTTACACAATTTAGCATTTCAGACTTTAAATCAAGTTAACACATAGAGTTACTCTATTTAGCATTTCAGACTTAAAATCAAATTAACACGTAGAGTTACTCTATTTAGCATTTTGGACTTAAAATAAAATTAACACGTAGAGTTACTCTATATAGCATTTCAGACTTAAAATAAAATTACCGCGTAAGGTTACTCTATTTAGCATGCGCATCAAATTTAAAATATAGTTAACGCATAAGGTTACTCTATTTAGCATGCCCATCAAACTTAAAATAAAATTAGCGCGTAAAATCTCCCCTAACTTGGATTCCTTTTCTAAAAATGGAGATTCTTGGGAGTTCCTCTTTGATCACTCTCCAATTTCGTATTCCTCTGACTATGACACTATGACAAGCATACTAACCTTTCTTCTCACCCAAAATTTGTCTTTTAATGGTGCCTTAATGATATGTTAATGTTTTTTAACTTAACTTAATGGTCATTCAATGTTTGTCTTCTGATGGTTTTCCAGCCCTTTCTTGTCTGCTAGGGCTTTATGGCTTTTCATATTCATGCCAACATAATTCTAGCAAAAAGAAAGTTTAATGTGGGTCTACCAAGATTTGAACCCATAACCATGCCAATGTCAAATTAATGCACAACCATTCAACCAATTCATGTTTCATGATAATTCACATAATTCTATAATTATGTTATCACTCATCATGATCCAACACATTATTAAAATAATTGTAAATTAAATAGTACATGATTGGCATACATAGGACTTAAACCCAACTCCTATCAAATAATTAAGTATTTTCAACCATTTGAGCTAGTACTATTCCATGTCACAACAACCAACATTAAATGCCATAAGGGCTCCCACTACCCACAGTTATTAATTATTTATTTATTTAATTAATTAAAATTCACGGATCTTATAGATGAGACACCACCAATGACTCTCAGTAGGAGGGTCGATGGGATTACGTCCATTAGATGAGGCACCACCATGAGCTCTCACTACAAGAGTCATGAAATTACTTCCTACTCACGCTTTGTACATGTTTCACCAACCAACCAGAAAGTTCCCATAAATACTAATATCATGTATAAACAACCAATCATACCACTCATGCTTTCCAATTCATACACAATGAAACAACATATCATTTTCATCTCAACCTCATATAGTAATCATGGCATCATCCCTCAAATCTTTCTAGTAAAGCATCCAAGTAAGACAAGCAAGCAACCACATCAGTGGCCATTCACACTATAGCACAAAACCTGCCCCAGTCTTGCTCAGGCTAGAAGACCTCGCTCAGGCGAGAGAGATCCTCTCGCTCAGACGAGCCCCTTCTCGCCTTGGCAAGAACTCGAGCAGTGGAACAGTGGCTCCTGCGATTTCTCGCTCAGGCGAGACCTCCTCGCTTGAGCGAGATTACACCTCGCTAAAAAAAAGACTAGTCGCCTGAGCGACAGTTCGCACAGAAGATCTTGGGCGACCCTCCATTAATCTCGCCTAGGTGAGGCACGCTCACTTGGGCGAGAAAACCAGTGCCCACCACTATTCACTCGTGCACAATTGCAAAAATAACACCAAAATCACATGTTAACCAATACCAAGCAATCAAACCGCGAGCACACCTCAAGCATATGATTTAAACTCAGAAAACATACGAAAAACATAAATAATCGTAAACCCTAGTATCCCTTACCTCGAGTGGGGTTAAAACGCTAGCACAGAAGTCCACTGAGAATAGGGAATACGGCAACTCGAATCAGTGCAGTAAAACCGAAGGAGGCTTTAGAGTGAAACGATGACTTCTTCAATGTTACCGAAGCAGAGCTCTGAGTTTTCAGCCGCAAGTGAGTAGGGGAACAGTTTTCTCTGAAAATTGGCAGAATGCGGGTGTTAAGGTTGGTTTAGGTGGTTTTGGGCACCTCATGGGCCGGCCTTAGGCCCAACAGGTTGGGGCAGCCCCTTAGCTATTAGGATAGAAAATAAATGGGCTTTACATAATGTGATGATGGAAATTTATTCTTGACGTTATGAATAATTCTTTAGTTAGTGGAGGTCACAAATTTTATATGCTTCTGTGAGATCAATAATTCAATACTCTTTAACGTTTAGAAGAGGTTACATATGTTAAGTGAATTGCATGATTAGACAATAAGTATTGTTAGATATTGTTAAAATATATTGTTAGCTAATATTTTATATTAGTTGCAATAGGTTTAGCCTATATTTTATATTATTTTTTATTGTAAATATATTATCTTATTTATATTTTCTACATAAAGAGAATTAATCCTACATCTATTTTTATTATTTTGGCATGGTATGTAAGGATAAGGTTTTCTTGTAATGTATATACATTTTTTTCTATTATCACCACAACCATTTTCAACCCCATCAATAGGATCGTTTAGGCTAGTTGACCACCATGTCATTGAAATTTTCGTCATTGTCGCTCTCAAGAATTAGAACATTTTACAATCATGTAGTGGAATATTTGTTGTTGGACAAAACCAAGAAGGGAGGTTGAATTGGTTTGTTAATAAAAATTGTACTTTTAAAAAATTTTCTCCTTTTTAAAATCAAAGTTTAACTAAAATTAAAGAGAGTATGAAAAGAGAAGATAACAAGGTATTTTATATATGGGTTCAGATCAAAAGACCATATGTCCAACTGTTAACTCTATAAAAAGGGATTAACTAAAACACTAAAATAAATCAAACTTACAATCATAAAAGAAAGAGTTTAGGTTTTAGAGAACACCTTTCTTGAAGACAAGAGTCTAAAACCACTTTCCTTGAATCACACAAGGAATGAACCACCTCCTTTGAGTCACACAAAGAATGAATAACTTCTCCTAGCAACAACAACAACACTAAATCACCTAAGAACTCACTTGGAGAAAGTTATTACTCTACCCACACTAGGTTTTTCAAAGTCCCTTTTGACAACACAGAGAGTTTCTTTTGTATGTAGTCATAACACTAAACCTTTGAATGAAAATTTATTTTCGAAAAGGACCATATTTTTCCTTACCTTACAAAGAAAGAGAAGCTAGTGGATTATGTTATGATTGGTTAAGGAATAAAGTGTGTGGGTGAGTACCTCACCCACAAATTAATAAAAATGGCATAAAGGAAGAAAAAAAGAGTTTTAAAAAGTAAAATGTAGAAAAATGAAAAATAATTTCTTTCTCAAAAAGAGCAACAAATGAAAAAAAAAAGGTTATATTTTACATTATGCTCCTTTATTCTTTCTATGTTTATTGCAAAAACTCAAAAATCCTAAAACATTTTCTACCTTTGCCTTGGCCCCATTATAACATGTGAAAAGTCCTCATGATATTTGTTTGCATGTTTTCTAAAATTTGTGAATATTAGACTCTTGTTAAATATTATGAGAGTTTACTTACTTGCGTATTTTTAATGAAAACACATGTCAAAACATTTGAGCGAATTTCGGTGAGAAAATATACATTTAACTTGAGTGTTCTTTTTCATATTTGATTATCTTGTAAACTCAAAATATTAACTCATGTATGAGAAATAGAATCTTTATATTTGTATGTGCATGATAACTTGATTTCTAGAATATTGATTTGTTTCCAGTTATGTTCATTCCATTGATCCAATGTAGGTATAAATAAAAATAACACAGAACAAAGTTTTGAAATTATTCAATTTTGCCCAGAAGTGCAAAAGGATAAGTTTGGGGGTATAATGAATGCGTATTTTTACCCTCATTTGGTTTTTAATAATGGAATTTTAAATATTTTTATGCTTAAAAGATTAATTTAATAGGAATTTATGATAATTAGGTTATTTAAGCTTGTGTGATAAAAATGTCTTAAAAAGTAATTTTTAATTGGATAAATTATTCTTGGATATTCTAACATTTGTTGATACAGCTGAAGTTAAATTGGGTCATTAAAGTTATGAAAATGAATTATTTTGAGTTACAAAATAAATTCAAAATTAGTAAATTCTAGAAACAAATAAATTAGGAGCTAAATGCACCTCTATTTTCTACCAAGTTTCACCCTTCCTACCACTCACAAATTCTTGCCAACCATATGCAGCCACATGGCATAAACCTTAAGCACACATCTGAACCAATGATAGCATGCCACATCATCTCTATATTCCACCCCTACTAAACCAAAACCCTAACACAACAGCACACCTTCATCTCGTAAAACGTTCAACCTCGCAGAACCACCACATTACATCGCGCCACCACTATCAACCATATTCATCTTTGTTTTACCACCACGGTGCAACACACTAAAACAATCCCAGCGCAACCAACTATAAGTAATGAAATGGTAGTTTAAGCCAAGAAAAGGGAGATGAATTGGCTATGTAAAATTTTTCGAAAGCTTAAATCCCATTTTCTTTGAATCAATTAGACCACAAAATCAGAATGCAAAAACTGCAGGACAATACACTTTCAATCGATCAAAAATAAAAATAGTAGGTTAATATGTTCATACTCTACGAATCAACAAATTACAATTTGAAAACAAACGGCTAAAATATTGGAAAATTATGTAGAATGCAGAATTCACAAATATCACTCAAACAACATGCTTTCTTACACAAGATTCGTTCCAAAATATATTTCTAAGAAGATTACACTATCATATTACACATAAACACATGTAAGCAGAACAGAGATTGATTTGCTTAATTTTCTTAAGATTTTAAAATGAGCAAGATGAGGGAAAGATAATTAGACAGTTGTTTTTATACTGGTTCACTCAATCAATAAGCTACATCCAGTTTATTAGGACAATCTGACCTGGTTTCCACTATTATCAAAAGTTTTACAAAACTCAAACCAAGATTACAATTTTAAACAATAGAAAAAGCAAGATTTTTGAGTTACACAAAAATTTCAACCACATCATTGTAAGAAACACACTTACAGGCCTGAAATCACACCAGTAACACAACCAAAAGCACAAGAACTACGAAACCTAATGGTGGCTCTCCCTACCGAACCAAACTTGAGTTCTTCAAGCTCTAACCAAGTCAAAAAGCCTCCAAGATTTTCAATCTACCACTTGTAGCTGTGTGATTAAAAGAGAGAGAGAGAGAGAGAGTTTTCTAGAGATGAATGATTATTTTTCATGCTCAAAAACTCAAAATCGTCCCTTAACTTATATAGTTTGGCCTTAAGTGAATTCAACATGTTGATTTGTTCGTACAATCTGTTAATTTCACTTGACTTAAGTGAAATCAGTTGATTGAAAAACAATTCAAATGATTTAATACATTCATACCGAAAAGTATATATAGTAAGTCTTTTAACCAATTAAAACACATTTTAACAAATTGAAAAGGACACACTAATACTAAAAAGATATCTAACCTATGTCATATAGCCCACGAATAAAGTACAACATGTAAACATTATATTATTCACTTTATTTCCATATTTAACACAACAGAAACATGATCATCAAATGGATCTTCATCAATCTTCATTTACCACATATGATATCATGCACTTTGCTTTATCAAGTTCTTGCACCAATGTTGCTTGTGCTAAAACCAACCACAACCAGATCTTCTTGGTTGGATGAACCATCCTTCACCACGAGTGAAACTTGTAAAAGCAAAGATAGATCAGAAATAAAACACATGAATCCATCATCGCAACACCTTCGTTGCAAGAAAACTCAACACTGTAACATCTACAACCAACCTTACGACTCAGTTAACGTCGCACCTGAAGTCAAACACCGTAGCAGCAAAACAAACCTACCTTACTGCACCATTACAACGAATATGTAAAACATCTCCTCACAAATCCTCCACACGATAAAAACACACTCATCAGTCCACGCTATTTGCCGGAAAGCACCTACAATAAGACCAGCCACCATGGACCACCTTGCACCGCACTAAAGAAAGAAAATCACAAACCAGTATGCATCTAATCGCAACAACGCGACCAAGAAGCCATTACAGCACATCATCCACGAAGAAACATGCAACAACAATGATGGAGGCGGAAACCCTAATTTTGGAGAGAGAAAGGGGATGCCACGTATCAGACTCTCATTGCATAATCAATAAGTCAATGAGTTAAACGTGGTCAAATTGTGGTCAAAATATTGAAGGGTGGTCAAACGAGAGGGGTTTAAGTGCATATATCATCATTTTAGATTTCTCTACAAATTTGGACTACAAGATCACAAGGGGTAAAATGGAATTTTTTGTAAGATTTAGTTGTTGCATATTATTTAGACATTTTTAGATAATATCAACCTATAATATCTTTCAGATATTTTTAAAAATGATAAATTTGTTGATTATTTGAAAAATATTATATCAACATATAAAAGATTTTAGCAATAAGAAAAGATGAAGTCTAAGTTCAATCAAGGCTTATACAAAAAGACCAAGGAGGAAGCAGAAAAGACAAGCTCGAAAGTTTGGAGTGTAGGAACCCTTTACAGGGCCCTAATTTCGTTCTCTCTATTCTTCTTCTATTTTTATTTTAGTTTGATTGCATGGAGTGTTAAGCTTCAAAGGTTGGTTCCACTATAATTTTATTATGGATTATGAGGTTAGAATGCAATAAATAGTTTGTTATTTGTGTATTTTTGTGATTTATATTTATTTATGTATTTTACTTTTTAATCAAGTAAAAGTAACGATTTACGTTGTAGCAAGTTAGCACGGTCAAATTTGATAATGTTGTTGTTGACACGATCAAATTAATACTACTTATTTGTAACAACTTCAGTATAGCTTAGAAAGTAGTCAACAAAATAGAAAGGGTAAAGTAACCCAAAGTCGTCTCCGTACCAACATGAAATTGATTTCTAACAAATTAGTTCTTACAAAAACTACACAAAAAGGGTTAGTCAAATAAAATTAGGAAAAATAATAAAAGAAGATAAAGATAAAAATATATAAAAAAACAATGATAAAGAACATAGATTGATTACACTGCCTTTTCAAAATATATCTAGAGATTTTTGCTCAATTAATCATTCTTGTTGATTTACAAATTAATCAATGTAAATTCTCAATTAATTTGTCGACGTTCTCATTATTAACCAAAGTACATTCTCAATTAAGACTAAGAACTTTGTAGATTAATCATAGTAATTTAACCAAACTACATTCTCAATGAAATATTACTATGCATGATTATGTATATTCTTTTACCTCTAATATCAAGTAAAAAGTTAATTAACTAAAGTACATTCTTGATTAATTCTTGTTAAAGTTTTCACCTTTAATCAGAGTACATTCTCAATCATTGGCAAAAATCCATTCAATCACACGAAAGTTTCTAAATTTAATCAAAGTACATTCTCAACTAAAATTAAAACCCTTGAACTCATAAAATTGATATGTTATGTAAATTTAACAAGAAGCTTTTCTAAAATCATTTTCTAGTTGTGATAATTGATTACCAAGAGTGAAGATCGATTATTATATAGTCTTTTTTGAAAATCTTGATTTCATTTGGATAGTCGATTATCATTAGTTCTAATCGATTATCATAGAGCTTTTATTGAAAATAACATCTTCCCTAAGTTATCTTTGAGCATGTTATTTTGTGACTCTCTAAGCTAAGTCCTACACACAAATTATTCACTAGTATGTGTCTTATTACAAAAAATTAATTACATACATAAATAAAATATAAGTCTTCCAATATCTTTTGTAATCACTTTGAGTTGTTGGACTTGCTTTTATCGTCATCAAAATTTAGTCTTTAATACTCATCTTCATCATCTTCTTCTTTCACCAACAATATCCCCAATTTTTATGATCAAAATATGTTTTAAAAATTTTTGAAATAACCTGAAACTTCACTACACAAGAGAAAAGCATTAAATAGTCTTAAGGAATCATACTTTGCTTTAAAATTTTCTCGTGCTTTTTGATCAAAATCAAAAAATGATCTCATGATTAAATAGCTCCCCCTAAATCAGATAAAATGGAACTCTCCCATAATTTTACAATCCATACAACAAAGAAACACAAAAATAGAAAATATTTCATTAATTTAGAATTCAACATTATTATCATCATTACCATCAACAAAATAACTAGCAAATTTTTCTTCCAAGTGAGAAACTCTAATGTCTAAATTCCTTATTAGACTTCACACTTATTCATGCCTAGTTCCTTGAAGATTATACCTTTCTTCCATCCTCCTACATATATTAGCAATATTTTCTTCCATGGAGAAGGAAGTCCCAACAACAGCACTGGACGAACCAACAACAAGAGCAACCTCTAGCATTTCTTGATCATCCTCAAACTCTTCATTTGGAACATCTCCTTTGGGAATGTAAATATCTCCATGAGGAATGAATCCCATTTGTTTGAGAACACTTTTTTTCAATTTTGTTTGATACAAGAGTGTGTTGAATAAGTTCTCTAGTAGTACTCACACCTTTGTATTCACATATTCTTGAAATAAGAAGAGAATATGGAAGAGGGCATACAAGATACCTTTTAGCTTAGAACATTGTATCAACTATTAGACTTGACCAGTTAATATTGATATGAGTTAGCGATCCATAACTAATAAGAAGATTTGTTTCAGGGCATTATGCATAATGTGAGGCCCTTGAACATAAAATCTAGACAATTAAGTAATGTATAATGTAAGACTCTGAAAAAATAATTATTAATTCAAAGGTGGTAATTGGATGTGTGGTATTATTTAAATTAATAAATAAACAATTCTATGGAAGTGAAGTGTAGCATAGTTGGTGAAAGCCTTGTCATAGGTTGGTGGTCAAGGGTTTGATTCTTGATGTGTGTATTTGGAGTGTTTATATCTAAATATTGTTTTTATAATTGTTTTGGATGTGTTTATGTGTACCTTTGGTGTGACTTGTATTTCGTAAATTAATTATAACTCACTGGGCAAGTTTATTATTTATTTTCTCGAACACATTAAAGGTATGTATATTATTGAAATGTTTATTGTGTGTGTGGTTGACAAGATAAATATGATATTTGTATGGTTTGAAATGTTGGTTTGGAACTTAGAGGTGACGAGTTTGAACCTTGGCTAGAGCAAAACGGCATAAATTTGGGTTTTCCTTTTGGTATTTGTTTTTTGTCGTGCTCTTAGGAAGGTAAAAAGTTGAAGGTAGGTTCATTGAATCTGGTTGCAAGCACAAGAAATCAATTGGAAATTAAGGTAAATTATGTGAGCAAAATTGTTTTAAGAAATTAATGTTGGAAAAGGAGAGCAAAAGGTGTCTATTTTTTTAAAGTGTTTAGACTGGGTTAGAGTAACAAAAGCTTCAAGGAAAAGTGCTAAAAAATTTTGGTTAGTCTTATACGCAGAAGGAGATTTCACATGCTTCCATGAACCTGCATGTTCGTAGTCTAACTCTACGAACCTCCCTGGTCATAGCCCAACCTCTACGAACTTCCCCACTCGTAGTCAAACACGTGTGAACACATCCTATTATAAACCTTCCCGCTCATAACATCCTCAAGTGTGAGCATGGAATATACGAACCTTCCCGCTTGTATCCCCACACAAGAGTACATCCAATACGAACCTCATAGATCGTATTAATCACACGTTTCCAACTCCATTACGAACCTCTAAGCAAGCATATCCTATACTAAAGACCCTCACAACGAGTCATGCAAAACACATAAAATCAATAATATGCCCCTAGAGCATAACTTGGCGCAGCCTAAGCACCCCAGGTGACATCGCGTTGTAGACTGCTTGGTGACCCAGCCAATGTCGCTAGGCGTTGAGTTATTGCCTTGCTCTCGCCTGGCAGTTCCAACATGCTGCTAGGCACCACACCACATAGGGCTTCCCTATGGCTCACCATCGCTTGGTGGTTTCCCCCATGTTGTCAGGCGTTATACTTGTAACACAAATTTACTGGATTTTGGTTCCTTAAATAGTGTCCAAGGCACCCCTTCACACCAAACATGCATCCAGAATATCAAGTAAATCTATACACTCCAACAAGACTCAAACTTACCCTATCACATCTAATATGCCTCATTTCCATATATATATATATATATATATATATACATATATATATATATATATATATTCACATGCATTTCCCAACTCAAATCATACCAACACTTGAATTCAACCAAGAATAAGACATGCTTACAAAAATTTTGAAACAACAACGACCTAATGCATTCAACTCATGCAATCATAAGAATAACTCAAACAGTACCTCCAAATAGTCCCTTTAATCCCATCCCACTTGCAAACCCCTTTTTCACATTATCATAGGTCTTAATTCATGCAATAACTCACCCCTAGAGCAACCCATTCATTTGTTTTACAATTCCATATTCACAAATCAAAGAAAAACCCAACAGAACCCTCAGGCTGCAACCATCACAACCCAACTCGAAGTGCAGCTGAGCACTGGGGTATCACCTGGCGGCAAACACGTACCACCATGCGGTGCATCAAATTCTGGGTAAAAGTCCAGGTTTTGTTACACTTGCAAGGAACCCTAAAACCCCAAAGTTTTGACCCAGTCACTCAATTAGCATGTGAATTCATCCAATCATGTTTTCCAGCATGCATACGTATTCAATAACATCATCTGTATGCACAATTACCACATTCTTGCACATTCAAACACATTCTTGATCCATCCCAAAAATCCTCATTAGATCCGTACAATATGAAATTCTAAAATCACCAAATTTAACATCAAATAATATCAACAATTGATAACATCATATATTGAAATGTGAATGGACAAGTTTACAAAAAGCACAAAATGTCACAAAATCCCAACCAAAACATAGAAACACTCAACAGTGCGCTTGCATCATTTGGCGGCCCATTATTACATCAAGCGGTTTCTGGGTAGAATCCCAGAAAATACCTCACTCTAAATGCGTTGCCTGGCGGGCCATGAACACTTCTAGGCAGTTTTTAGGCAGAAACCCATAAACACGATTTTCAGTGTAAAAAAAATAAAAAGGCATCCATGATCATGCATATTCACTAAAAGCACATCCTTCAAACGAAAAACATATAGTTCAACTCCCCTTACTTGGATTTGTTGCTCCAATTACTCTCCCAAAGCCCTTCTTTATCCAAATTTGGTCTAATCCTTGCCTCTACCAAAAAGCACTCTTCCTAGCCATCTTTGTATTCCTTAGGCCAGGCTTTTAGTGCTCTCACCACTCACCCTAACACCCACACAAATTTCTTATTCTTTCCACTTCTTTGTTCCCTTCATCACTTAGTTTTCCATCCCAAAATAATATTTTTAATGGAATTAATGGCCTTCAATATGCATTTACATGAAGGTTTTTTTGTCCCTCCCACTCCTATAACTACTACCCCTCTAGGCCTCTAAAGATGGCTAAGGTTTCCAAGTTACAACGTAGAAAAATAATAAAACACAACTAGCCAAGGTTCAAACTCCCATCCACCCAATTACCTAGCATGTGCACAACCAACAAGCCATTATAGGTTTCATGACATTTCATGCACTCATACATTTATCATGCCACATCACATGGTCATGCATACATATAAAATAAAGTAAATAATTAAGTATCGTACTGATGGCATATGGAGGACTCAAACCCAAGTCCTCTCAACACCATCCGTCACGCTCAACCACTTTCTATAATTGGCCAATTTAATTATTTTAGATGTATCTCCAACCTACATTTATTGGTAATTAATATATATTTATATTTAATTTTCTCGGGTCTTACACTACGCATGTGGGTGTTGTCGATTGTTTAGTGTTTTAAGGCTGGAATTTTGATGTTATGAACATGAAGTTTGAGTTGAATGGTTACGAGCTTGTGTGCCAAATTGGTAAGTACAAAATGTTATGGGGCATTATAAGTATAGGTGGTGAATGATTTTGGTAAGTTTTATTAAAAGGCTTGAGATAAGTTTGTGTAGTATTGTTCTTGTGATTTTAAGAATTGATAAAGGATGTGTATGTTGGAGCATGAGGATATTGGTATAAGCGTTTTCCTTTATGTGTATATGTTTTCGAGTTAATAGGAATGATATGGGATGGTTGGTATGTAGAATAGGTACTATGTGCATAAATTGTGATGTTTTCTCATTGTTTTTCATATTCAGGAAGTGTTTTTATGAACCAAAGTGGTCGTTGGGCGAATGAGAGTCGCTGGGTGAGTGATTAGGTTGTTCTGTGTGAGGAAATTGAGAGACTAAGTGGTCACCGGGCGAATTGGGTCGTTGGGCGAGGAGGGTGAGTTCGCTAGGCGAATTGTGAGGTCGAGGAGTGATGAGTCATTATTTTCTTCCATTCCACTAGCCTTTGTGTACCCATTAGCCTCCCCTTGCGTTTTTTCACATTTTTGGGTCATTTTTACCGTTTTTATGCACATTTGATAGCACCCATTGAGGGTTTTGCGTTTTGATTGCGTTTTCTACATTGGGCAACTCGTTTTGTGATTTCATTGAGTTGGAACAATACCCATTCATGGGGTTTTCGCATTTATATATGATAGCACCGTTTTGCATTCCATTTAAGCTTTGAAATCTCTATTTTTGCTCTTAAATTGCGTTTTCAGATTTCATAAGTTAGGGTTCCCGGTTCTATTTTTGTGATTCCAGTTTTGAAGTGTTTAATTGCTCATTTCCATGTCTAGCTAAATTCGTGTATTGACTCCTTGATGAAAAATGCAATGAAGCTTTGAGGTTATGCTTGTTTTGTGAAATCTGCCATGTTTTTGTTCTAAATTCGTGGAATGCATGTGGTGAATCTGTTAATGCTTAATTTACAGAGTAATTGCATACGTTTTGGTTAAGATACGTTCATGCTTAATGTATGTAGGTTGGCTGTCACGAATTTAAGGATGTGTGCATTGCTTAATTGCATAATGAAGCTAGATTGTAATTTTCGCTTAGTGAATTATTATCTAGTGGATTGAGACAAGGCATAGTTGGTGTTAATTTGGTGGCCTATGATAAGTGAATTTGCGTTTGAATCAAGGATGTCAATACGGTTTTAATCACTGTAGCATTTAATTTAAACTGTTGATTAGCGTTCTGAATCTGTGTGCCAACCCCCCCTCTATGTTATTGTTGTGTTCATCTGGAAATTTCGCTTTGAATGAAAATATTGGTCGTTGGGAGACGACTTGGTTCACTTTCATATACTATATTTAATATGTTTTAATTTGGTGGGTTACGACCTCTATCAGTCCTACCTATTGCTCGCTTGTGATCTTTGATAACCTGTAATAGCTTTTGTTCCTACTCGTCAATAAGCAAGGCAGATATAATAACAGGGAGTTTCCCATCCCTCTCAAGATAAACATATTTCAAATGAGATTGTAAAGGTTTCAACTCCAAAGTGGGTGGCTGTTCCACAGATGGCAACATTTTACTGCCTAAGGTAATTTCAGCCACCTCAGCATCACACTCGGACACTACAGAGGTATCAAATAGTGACACTGCATCCTCAATATCACCTGTTTTACAATTTTCTCTTTCGTCTAAAATTGAGCCCGAAATATTCGAAAAAGAAAAATCCAAAGAAGAAGAAAAACCAGATAAAACGTCGAAAAGTCTAAAAGCATAATTGTTCACTACATTACTCAATAAATCAATACAAAACAAAGAATGGTCTTCAATTGGGTGCTTTATGGCTTCTAGCACATTGAACTGCACCTTCTCATCTCCTATCTCCATGGTTAAGGATCATGCATGCACGTCTATCTTAGTACGTGTTATCATCATGAATGGTCTTCCCAAGATAATTGCGGTTGAACTCATTCCTTCATCATCCTTCATGTCCAAGATGTAGAAATCTAGAGGAAAATTTAACTTGTCCACACGGACAAGCATAACTTCTAGCACACCTGCAAGGTTAACTATGCTACGGTTGGCCAATTGAATGACCACACCAGTAGACTTAAGAGCTCCAAGATGAAGTGAAGTAAAAACAGATAAAGGCATTACATTAATGGAAGCTCCTAAATCTAACATAGCATTGTCAAACTTAGTACTTCCTATAATGTAGGGAACAGAAAACATACCTGGATCCTTACACTTTTGCGGCATTCTGACTGCAAGCTTCTTAATTAAGCTAGAGACGTTTCTTCCCATGTTCACTACCTCTTTGTCCATAATACGCCTTTTATGTGT
>Ga0214542_1002601_pt1 | contig 37204 bp, 18 predicted proteins | sample CNSS1metaG_FD_160096 | JGI IMG/M metagenome (GOLD analysis project Ga0214542, IMG submission 160096) | Root nodule microbial communities from cowpea collected in UCLA plant growth center, Los Angeles, California, USA - CNSS1 | ecosystem: Host-associated > Plants > Roots > Nodule | place: USA...
CAATAAAAAGAATCAAGAAACGAATACACCTATGTTTTGCAGATTTGTTAATTTGCTCCTAGATTCAAGCTAGACCCATCAAGGTACAATCAACCATCAATCTCCTTGAATCTTCACTTGAATGATCAAAAACTTTTTGTCTCTCAAAGGGATGTTTCTCAGAATGAATTTCAGTGATCTATAAATTTTCTCTCTTACTAAAATAGATTGCAGAAAATAACTTTTATACAAAGTTCTCTGCTGTCATTAATGGATTAGGAATTTACCTAATCGATTATCGTGAGTGTATTTTCACTGCCTTAGTGCAGTACTCACAGCTAATCCATTAGTTAAACAACTAATCAATTTATGATTGCACAAGCAAGAGTGTGATGGTTAATTACAACTTAATGCAGGCTTGATTTACATCTGATAATTTCATACAAACAGCCTAATGCACAGCCTAACTAAAATAGGACTAATTCTAAACTAGTAATGCATATGAAGTGTAGCCTTGGACATCATCAAAACCATCTTCATATGAGTTGAAGTAGCTCTCCCTTTCAACAAAATGAAATTCAAGAACTTCACATATTTAACTTCAAGAAAAGTTTGCTAACTTATTGTTTATTGATTTTTTGGTATTTTTGTAGAAGCAGATGTTTTACATTTCGTTAGTTTAAGGATTTTCCTTTCTTGCTCTGTGGATATTTTCTTTAGCACAATGCTCCAAATTCTAGACATTGGAGCATAAGTTATAACTTAAAACATATGAAAATTGTTTTCTGGATATTGTTTGTACTATATTGTTCATTATGCTTAAAATCCGACCTTTTTTTATTTTTTAAACAACCTGCATTTTTACCCAGTTGTGATTGACTATCCATTATTTCATGTGATGTAGTAAATGTAAAACTAATTAAGGATCTTTAGAATTTAGGATTCTTACACGATAAACATAATAGAACATTAATCTTGATCCATGAGAGATCCTCTGAATATGCATTCTTCAAATTTGTAATCTTGTGTGCTCTTCAACCACCGTTACCCAATCTATCTCTTTGCCTTTCTTTCTTTTCTCACACGTTCTTGATGGGTTACTGTGAAAAGAACCTTATGGCCAAAGACAAAATCCCAATCCCTTTTATAAACCAACGTCCATCAAGTTGGTTTTTATTTTATCTTTATCTTTATTTTATTTTATTATCACTTCCCATAATAATAACCAATAAGTCTTTAGATTTTATTAAATCACAATTGGGCCCATCATAATATTTCAAATGAGTCACTAGTAGAATTAATTCGTTAATTAATTCTAACAGTAAAAAGGTTAGCAACAAAATAACAGAGGTGGCGATCTCTACCGTGTCAAGCAGTGCAGGGAGGAAGTTTCTTGATCAATTTGTTTAGAATGTTGTCACTATTATCTTTGTCTGTCTGAGACCGTAATTTGTCATTTTCTTAGTTTTTGAGTCAGTATTTTCATTTAAATTAGCTTTCTGTTTTCTCTGTGCAATTTGTTAGCTAAACATTTCTCTGAATATTTATATACCAAATACTAAACAATTTAAATATAATTTCACCCAGACAAAAAAAATGCAAAAAGTAGTTTTGAAAGGCACCTGTCTAGTTGAGAATGGTGACAATTTTTTCACTTTTTCAGTACATGGTGCCAACTTTTTCCCCTTCAAAGTTAATTAATTTGAGTACATGGAATACATACATAATTAATTTGAATATTTGTAAACTGTGTAACAAACTAAATAATTTTAGAATGTAACGTAAATTATGTTTAAATAGCAATTTTTTATTGAGATCACATTTAATTTTCTAAAAATTTACTTTTAATTTACTTTTTAAACTGTGAAAAATATTAAAACCAAAAATAACTAAATAATGCAAATTCACAATTGTTTCTATTATAATTATTTATTTTATTACTATAATGTCCCAATTAAAAGGATAAAATCAATTTAAATAAAACGCCACATATAAAAATATCCAGAGAGTGCAGAAATTTGGAATATGACGTACACAGTACCCCAACATATTCATAACAAAAGGAAAAGGCCCCACATGGCCTACACGAAGTACAGAGTCTCGTCAAGTGCGAGAGAAACTATTACTACTAAACTCCAAAAGCTGTGGCTCCCCAAAGTGAGCCCGATAGACGTCCAAGATTTCATCAAACTGTGGCATCTCTATTATTGTTACCATTGTCAAAGGTTCTCACGTCTGCTCACATCAATAAGGTTGATGATCATCGCAAAGGAGGAAACCACACACAATCATACAAACAAGCAAAGGGTAAGCTAGTGAAAAAGTATTCACATCGTACACTCAACAAACATTTACATATTCAAGCATAAGTACTGGGAAATCACACATGATATACCAAACCAATTAGAGCTCCAATAATAAACTATCAGGGTACCCTTAATGAGGCACCACCACGAGACAGTGGAATTATGTCCTAGCAGTGAGGCGTCACCACGAGACCTTTGCGGAATTACACCCTTACAAGAGGCACCACCACGTGGCCTTCATGGAGTTACGTCCTGGCCTTGAGGCACCACCACGTTACCCTCGTGGCATTACGTCCTGATCTCGAGGAACCATCGTGAACTCTCACCTTGAGGTTCATGGAATTAGGTCCAATAGCCGAGGCACCACCGTGGACTCTCCCTAGAAGGACCCACAAAATTATGTCCATAAGATGAGGCACCACCACAAGCCCCGCTACAAGGGTCATGGAATTACGTCCTACCCAAACCTTACTCAAACATTATAAACCAATCATGGAGTTCCTATGCATACCATTAACATGTCATTTAGTATGAATGACCAACCATCAATCATATCTCATGCCAAGCTCATTAAAAATTCATTTGTTCCCACCCATAACATACATAGGACATGCATATCCACCCCCTTCATATAATAACTCAATGAACCAACCAATCAAACAACCAACAACATTCATGAAACGAAACATAGCAAGAACCCAAACGAGGTCTTGCTCAAGCTAAGAGTCCTCGCTCAAGCGAGAGAAGTGCTCTCGCTTAAGCTGCAGACTCTCGCTTAGGCGAGACTGCAACAGTGGCCTTGGAGAATTTCGCGAGCTCTTGTTTAAGCGAGGCTGTCTCGCATGAGCGAGACAGTTCGTCGCTCAAAAACACAACTCCTCGCCTGGGCGAGCGCTCAAGCAGAAAAACTGGGCGAGTTCCTACTATTCTCGCTTAGGCGAGACGAGCTCGCTTGGGCGAGAATATCAGTTCTCTCCCACTGTTCCACACGTGTTCAACCAAGGACTCATTCACCACAACACCCAACGCATTTTCATAGCATTATAAGCAATACACTATCAGCAAAACATGATACATAACCAAAAACAGGCAAAGAGCAAATTAAAACATGAATCCTTGCTTCCCTTACCTGAAATAAGCTAGTACAAGACTCCAACCCAGATTTAGCGAGCACAGCAGCTACGAGTATATCTTAATGAACTAGAGATTAGAGGAACATAGTGGAAACGAGATCAATAAGGGCACTTCGGTTGAAACTCTGACAACAAAGCTAGAATAAGGAAAGAACAGTTGGGAGGTTAACTTACTTGGAACAACGGGTCCTCCTAGCTCAACGTAATAGTGAGAGCAAAAATCCTAGCAGAGGCTCGCGGCTGCTCAAGAAAGTAGTAGTGATCTCTTGTTTTCTGGAAAGGACATGGAATGATGGGATTAGGTCAGATTAGGGTGTTTGGCTCCCAATGGGCCTGTCCTAGACCCAACTCACAAGAGGCAGCCCTTTTAATTTAGAGCAGAAAAGCATAAAGAATTTAATGGGCCATACAATTACTATTATTATTATTATTATTACAAATATATCGGTATTTTACTTTAATAATGATATTATTAGTATGTACATATTTTATTTTAATATAATAAATAACTCAAAACTTTGATTGTGAGTTTTAATTATATAACCATATTATTTTATTATGTATTACTAATCAAATATTATGTCAATTCAATAATTTAACACAAACAAATTCCTATCAAAAAAGTATTTTCTAAACCTTAATATTTGTCATTTTAAACGACAAAAAAAAAAACTCTACATACACATTAATAAATAAGCTCAGTATTTATGTTGTTAACAATAACTACATGTATTTCTGTTCAAAGATTTTAATCTTAATTTCTTGTTACTCTAACTTTTATAATAGATATTATATTTCACAATATATTTACATTTTGATTATCTGCACGTTACTTTTGTTTAGAATATTTTAAGTTTAATTTCATTTTTATTTGATTTCATATATCAATATCTTTCAATTTAAGTTATCCATATTTGCACGTAATTTTATTTACAAATTTTAACATCAACTTCATATGTTACTTTTATTTTGTAAGAGATCATACTTCACAATATTCCTACATTTTATTTTTATTGTGTACATATATTTTATCTTTATTTCCTGAGTTTCATCTTATTTTGATGTGCACTGCAACATGGAGGAGCACATTCTAATATTATTGTTATTTGTATTATTATTACTAGCGTAAACATAAGTGTTGTCATTTTTGTGTGTACACATTTTTTAAATATGTATAATATTATATTAGAAGGTGATGATATTATAATGTTATTAATTAATATACAAAATATTTACTAAAAGTAAAGTGAAATAAATGGAAGAAAGATGAAATCATAATTATTGATGAAAAGGAAAAAAAGAACGAGAGAAAATAGACAATTTTATAAAAAACATGTAAAAGTAATGTTTAATTTTTAAAAATTTAAAAATAATTATATTGTAAAGGGTAAAATTAAAATTATAAAATGTGAATAGAAAAGAGAGAATCCTCTTTATATATCAACTAGCATACAAACAAGCATTGTCGCGCTTGTGTGTATGCATTTTTTAAATATACCGTGTATGCATTTTTTAAATATACGTGATATTATAGTAGTAGGTGATGATAATGTAATGTTATTAAGTTAATATATAAATAAAATTATATTTATTAAAAATAGAGTGAAATATATCAGAAAAGATGATAGAATAGCGGTTGATAAATAGAAAAAAAGAGAAAAGCAAAAATAGACGATTTTATAAAAAAAGTTTGTAAAAATAACGGTCAATTTTCAAAAATTTAATAAATTATATTTTAAAGGATAAAATTGGTATTTAGAAATGTGGACACAAAAGAGAGAATCCTCTTTATATATTGTTATAGATATAATAATTATATTTTATAGATTATTTGTATTATTATTATTATTATTATTATTATTACTAGGGTACACATATGCGCTGTCGCACCTATGTGTATGTATTTTTTAAATATGTGTGATATTATATTAGTAGGTGATGATAATGTATCGTTTTTAAGTTAATATATAAAATAAAATTATATTTATTAAAAGTAAAATGAAATATATCAGAAAAGATGAGAGAATAATTGTTGATAAATAGAAAGAAAGAGAAGAAGCAAAGATAAACGATTTTTTAAAAAGGTTTATAAAAATAAGGATCAATTTTCAAAAGTTTAATAAATAATTATATTTTAAATGGTAAAATTGGTATTTGGAAATATGGACACGAAAGAGGGAATTCTTTTTATATATTGTTATAGATTAATTTTGGTATTATTATTAATAGTATTATATTTAGTATAATCTAATGCTATTATTTGTATTGGTATTATTGGTTTTACTTTATATCATTCATTACTTTAACATAAAAAATTAATATTAAAATAATAATATTATTTTTAATTACTTTATTGATAAAAAATACGAATTATTAGTTATTTAAGTCTTTATTAATATTTTTAATTAATATCATATTTTCAAACTCCCTATTTAAATATTATTTTTTATACGTACTTATAACTCTTCAATATAATTATTTAAATAAATTATTTACTTAAATAATTATAATTATATTAATTATTTGAATACACACATAAAAAAAAACAGAAGAAACAACTCGTGGGTAAGCTAAAGGAAATTAGTGACCAAAATTAGCTACCATTTAAAAAAATTATAATGGATCATTGAATTGGTCTTTAAAAATAGCTACATGATTTTGGCTACCAAAGGAAATTAGTAACCAAAATGTAGCTACCTAGATTATGGCTACCAAAATGAATTAGTTTCTAAATTAGTCTCTAATTAATTAGTGACCAATTATAATTTTTTATTTATAACATGGACAATTTTAGTAAAAAATAATTTTTAATTTTCTAAATTAGTATATAAATTGGTCACTATAGTAACTAATTTTTTTTTTCTAAAATTGGTTTCTTGTTGGATTTTCAAAAATTTAGTTAATCAATTTATAAATTACAGAAAAGTTTTATTAAATAATAAAATGTATTAGTTGTTGTTGTCCAACGTATAACAAGATTAGATTTCTAGGCCTAGCCACAAATGTGCCAAAAGCCTCTCCTACAAATTGAACCTACGTAGTTGGCATAGGTATGCATTTAGATCTCTAACTTCATCCACCACCACACATGTGTAGTCCGACTGTATAGGAACACCATGGATTGTTAACTCTCCTTCCATTTGTTGTCTAGTTGCAATGACATGTAGGGGATTTCCATCAACATATAATTCATACTGAAAGGCATGTTCAATAACAACACGAGCCTTTCGTGCTTACTCGAACTCGTTTAGGAAGTTCATCAAGTTGTTCTCGATTCAATTGTTTATTTCTAACCATGGAAAAAAATCAGGCCACATAACCAAACTTCTCTAACCAAATGCAAAATCAAATGCACACCATGATATCAAAGAATGACAACGGGAAATATCGGGCCATATAATCGAATTTCTCTAACCAAATGCACAATCAAATGCCCCATGATATCAAAAAAAGACGTCATAAAATATATTTCCAATTGACACAATATTGTGATTGCCTCATTTTCCAAATAATCTAACACTTCAGGATTAATAAATTTCTTGGAAATGATATTGAAGAACAAACTCAAACGTGTTATAAGATTTCTAGCTAAAGTAGGCAAGATGGCACAAATAGCTACTAGCAAAAATTGTTGCATAATCGCATGACAATCGTGGGACTTTAAACCAACTAACTTCAAATCTTGTATAGACATAAGACTCTTAATATTTGAAGAGTAACAGATGAGTCATTATTTTCCTCTATTCTACTATCTTTTTTGTGCCCATCTTAATGGATGTTTAGTGCTTAATTGTCTATCTTTAAAGTATTTTCTTTTATTGGACTTTATTGGGCCATTGTTCTTAATTTTGATTAATTTGGGATTATTTTGTTTAATTTTTGTTTGTAATTATTTTTAAGTATTATGTGTGAAGCAATTTTGGAGCTTGGACACTAATCTTAAGATGAAGAGAGTTGTCACATCATTCCCACATCATTGCCACATCTGTGTCATGTCAATTCACTTGTCCACGTCATTGGGCCAATATTTTAGGCCTAGAGTGACATTTTTATAATTCTTAAGCCTGTAGTGAAATTTGTATAATTATGAGTGGTAGAATTGATGTGACCACGAATTGTAGGGTTTTAGGTGCAAAAACATTGGCATTCATATCCAGCAATTATTTTTCACGTTTTAGGAGCACCATTGAAAACACATTAAGGAGATACTTCATTTCCACATTTTCTACATCTTGAACCAGCACCCGCTTGGGGATTTTTTAATTTCTGCACTCTTTGAAGCTTTACCAATTTCGTTTTCACATTGAAAAAGCATTCAACCTTGGGTTTTCATCTTTCTTGCTTCCTTCATGTTTTCATTTCATGCTTTGTTGTTGGTTTACATTTGTGCAACATTTTCTTATATTTTAATGATTGTATTTCGTTTTGGGTTGAGATCTAATTCGAATTTCATGGAGAACTAATTGTATTTGTTGATTACTTGCAGAGAATGAATTGAAACCTTGAGGTTAATGTTTTGTTTGATGGGTTTCTGTCTTACTCTTAATTCAGATTTTGTTTTTGTTTTTAATGGATGAAGTATTTTGTTTATGCTTAATTTGTAGAATGAGTCATTTTGTTTTGGGGTTGTGTTCATGCTTAATGACACTTTTACAGATTGATTGAAGTGTGCTTTGCTTAATTGCATATTGAACTTGTTTTTAATCTTCGCTTAGTTGCTGAAATTCACAGTTCATGAGAGTTGACAAAACTAATTAGTTTCGAGACCTGTGATTGGTGGATTTTCATTTGAATCAAGGAATCAACGCTATTTTCGCTATTATTTTATAAAAATTGAAAATTATTTTTTTCACTCTGTGTTACATTTCTGAATCTGCCAATCCTCTGTGTAACATCAGAGACATTTGATTGAAAACATTCTTCATTGAGAGATGACCTTGGGATAGCTCCTTAGTACTATATTTAAACTATTTTATTTTTTTAGGTACGACCTTCATCAGTAACCTTGTGGCACTTTCACACTTAAACAATGATAGAAACTTTATTTTTCTTTTTTAGAAAGAGTATGACAAGTTGGTGGTATGTACGTGCGTCTTCTAACTAATTATGGATGTAACTCAAAACGGATGCCCATGTCAACCAAGTCCTAGGTACAATTCTTCCTTTAAAGGATCATACACATGAGCTCTTCCAAAATTTTCTTCACCAACATCACGTACCATATCCTCTAAAGGATCATTCATTCATTCTTCAACATATTTTGTTGTTTGTGACGTAGCAGGGTTGTCTAATACTTCTCCATGCCAAGTCCAAATGGTATAACTCTTGACTATATCGTAGACGAATAAGTGATCATCTATTTCGCCGAAATCCTGATGTTTTTTATTCCAACAACGAACACAAGGACAATAGTATGTCCCGTTATAGGTCTCATATGTTCTTGAGCATATTGCAAAAACATATCAACCTTTTTTTATAGTTTTCACTGAGACAACGTGCATTCATCCACCTTGGATCCATAACTACATTGGTAACAAACTCCATTATTCTCACATTTGAAGTTCTCACAAGTACACAAATAAATCTATCAACATTAATTTGATCAAACTTATTCAACCTAATCGAACCTAACTTGTGTTGTATAGGGCAAGAGCATTGATAATTTGCATTACCATGTTTTATTTTTTGTTTGTTTTTTTATCTTTTTTTGTTACTTTATTATTATCTTTTCAGATATATTAGATTTTATTTAATAAATTTAGAAAAATAAATATTTGGTTTATATTTTGTACATAATTGAAAATCTCAAAGATTTAAGAAGATTATCAACAAAATAAATGGAGATTATTGATTATTAAAAGAATATATAAAAAAATCAGTTATTCACCAAGTTGGTTACTTCACTTATAAATTAGAATATTTAAAGAAGATATCAAAGATATGGTATCTCCGAATATTAAAAGATATATTCAAGATATTCAATTACAAAATCAAGTACAAAGTTGCAGACCTAATCAAATTTGAAAAATTTATAAATAAGAGGCTTGGCAGAGGTCGAAAACAACAACCCTTCAGACAGAAAAGAAACCTCTTTTGGGGAAAAACCCTTTTAGGGTAAAGGGAAAGAAGGTAGAGACACATTTTAAAGGCCGGAGGTATTCATCCTCACCATTATTCTAGTATTTGAAATGTTAAGGAGTAGCTAACTCCCTTATTCATGGGGTTGGGTGTAATGCTTTCTTAACTCTTTGTGAATTTCACTATTTAATATAATTCTATTTCATCACTCTTGTGCTCTATTCTTATTTTAACTGCATGATAATTATTGATTGCATAGTTGTGGGTCTCTAATTATTGGACACAATATTAGAACTTAGACTAAAGTAGACAACTAATGGATTGCGCATCTAGACATAGAGTACATCATTGGTCATTAGTAACATCAGAATTTTGACCATTAATGCAAATTTATATTAAAAATTGCTAAGGCATTAAGGTTTTTATTCTTGAAGTTTAGACTTGTCACTAAGACATTAGGGCTTGTTATATAAGGTGTGAATGCTAAAGTAGGAATTAGAAGAACATTGTTTGGTGTTTTTGCTTTGAATTGGATCATGAAATCTAATCCAATGAAGTCTTTATCATATATTGTTGCACACCATATGTTTGAAAAGAGTTTTGTTTTTGTTTTTGTGGAATTTATTGTCTAATAGAGTTATGAATTGCAAGAGTTGCCAAATGTTTCACAAGTCTCTTGGGAAACGATACTTGGACTTTCTAGTTTATTACTTGTACGATTTGGTACACTTGTCAATCCAGTAAGAAGGTTTTGGCATCGTTGTTTGAGACTTGTGTTCAAAACACAAGGCAATTTGACCATTTCACTACAAGAAATTCGCAATTTACTAACGAAAATGTCCCGACGAAATAACATACGTCAATAATTTGAAATTACTGATGAATTTATAGACGGGTTTTTTGTTAAATTTATCGACGCATATATCCCTCAGTAATATCGTACGAGAAATTTACCAACAGAAATATCTGACGGTAATGAAACACAAGAAAGTTTCCGACAGAATTATCCATTGATAATGTTAGACCAATGTTCCCGATGGATTAATCTGTCAGTAAATTAGTTGAATGTGATTGAAAATAATTTCAGATTCCCTTCGCACCTTCCACCCCTACTTTCTCCCCCCGTGACCCCCTTTTCTAATCTCCCTCGTGGCCCTCTTTCTCTTTCTCCTCCAATTAGAAAACCATTGACGCCCATGTTGAACTTTGATGATGCCGCCATTATGCTGCTCGCCCTGCCATTACGGTGCTATTAAAGGGGATTGAAAGGTTATTGCCACAAGTGCAGGTTGACGCTGTCATGACTCAGCCTTTTGTCGTGAGCTTTCCTTGGTGTTGCTTTCGTGACGGTGTCGTTATTAAAGGGTGTTCTGATTCCAACGAAGTCTGAAACTCCTTGCATTAGTTTGTGGCCTCACTCAAGCTACCCATTCGTTTATGGCCTCACATATGATCTTGGCATTCGATTTAGAGGATCAAGAGTAGATCTTGGACGGTTATTGTTTGGGCTATTGGAGATACCTCTGGTGATAAAACCATTTTCCTTGTTACTGGTGCGGTTGTAGTGGCACTCATTCGAATCACATTCCCCATCTTCTTCTCTCCCAAAGACACATAAATGTTTTTTAATTATCAGTGCAATTTTGAAATAATTTACCATTTATACAATAAATTGATTGCAACTTAGTCGTCTGATTAAAATGATTGTGCTACGTAGTTTTGTAGTGTTGTGTAATATAATTTGGTTGAGATCATTAGTGCATTGCTTTTTGAAAAACCTCTACATGGACTTCTAATTTCTTATTATTGTGATATCATTTTTCCATTAAAATAAAGTTTGGGAGACTGACAAAACTATTGAGGAGGCAGCTACTAGGGAAGCTGTAGAAGAAGTAGAGTTTCGAGGAGACCTAATGGTGAAAACCTTATTTATTGTTGCATTTATATTTTTGATCTTATGTATAGTTATTGGGCTTATGCAATATCTTAATTAGAGTGTTTCATCTGTATCATTTAATGGTTTCATATATTTTGTTATGATTGATATGATATGAATGGAATGAGAAATTAGTGATATCTAGTAGATTTAGTTATGATTGGTCTTTTATGCACAAGGTTGTTATTCTGTTGTAGTTGGCTCTTGATCAAGCTCCATTCAACTCTTCTTGACTCCTCTTTTTATTCAATTTAACTCAATCAATAAAAGCCACACAAATTAGTCACTCTAATTAAATGAAAACATCTAAACCAAGCTATTTGAATAGACTAGTTTTACTAAAAATCCAAAACAACTCTAACAAATAAATTCTAATTAACTAACACTCTAATTGAATAACACCACTTCTAATGCAATGTAGTTAAACTATTATGATGTTAACAATGCAAGGAATCTATTTATTAGACTCACTCTCCTAATGAAACTAGGCTACCAACACTAAGCTACCAACACTAAGTCACCAAACTAAAGTCCTAATTGCTATGAATACTATAAAGTACTAGAACTAATGTGTAATTATTCGATCCAAGAAAGATAAACTAAAACCACCTTATAAATTTGAGTTCTATGCTAACTCTAATAAACTCTAATTCTAAAGTTACGTATGTTATTCTATTATATCTAAACTAGTTAGTGACACGAGTGGCAGCAATTAAGTGCACTTCAATGATTGTTTTTGCCTTCAACACTTCCCATGATATCTCTCTTAAGATCTCCAAAATCTAGAACTTGCAGTTGAGCTTCAAAAGAAAAAGTCAACTATGCAGTCAAACTTAAACCCTCTATGTATTCTTCTTTGTAGTAGTTTCATTTGGAGTAGAAGAAAAAGTATCTTGTTTTTATCATTTTTAACTAGTCTAGGATGTTCCTATATTTTTTCCTTTGGTAGTATAGTGCAGTTTTCAGATTTGAGCATAGTTTAACATATTTCTAGGTTCAGATTAAGAAATCTCTTTTTCAAGTATGCTAATTAGAGATGATAACATGTATCTTCATTAACAAACGGCTGGTGAAATTCTATGGTGAACAAATATTGCTCTTGGAAAAATAGAGAAAGGAAAAAGGTTGTTTAATGTGAAGTCATGGTAAGAAAGTGAAAAATCCAAAACAGAGAATAAGTGAGCCTTTATTTTAATTTCATTTTTGCACTTTACCATTACAAGCATAAAAGTAAAACCAATTAACAATGCAAAAAGAAAAGAAAAATTGAGAACCTATGAATATGTCATACAGGGAATATTTCTACAAATTTAAAGTGTTCATTTCAATATCGTTTTTATGGCTTGTGTTTTTATGTTTAGTTTTTTCTTAACTAATAGGAGTTTTTGTCATATGTTAATAGAGCCCAAAAGTTGTTATCTATTATTGTTGCTTGGGAAAACAGCAAGAAAGTCTTGAAGCTTAGTTGAAAAATTTTGAGATAATACTTGTTATTCAACTATTGATTAACACAATGACTTTGATTTTTCTACTATTCATGATATCATGATGCATAATACTTCGCTTTTTGTTGAGTCAAACCATATACTATATTATGACACTACTTTTGACCTAGAACTTTAACAATTTTTTGGGTTTTTTTCTTCCTTGTATTGTTCAACTTTTATATATATATATATATATATATATATATATATATATATATATATATATATATAATCTACCTTCTCTAACCTTTTATATATCTACACTTATTTGTCCTTTCGAGTTAACTTCAGCTAAGGATGAGTTTTTTTATTCTACTTAAGTCACCCTCCAAAGAAACCATTGGTCAAATAACATACACTTTCAATTAGTTCCATGCACGAGAAAACTTAAATCAAATGTTAATTCAATTAAAGTGTTCCCCACCCCAAAACATTTCAGTTTAGAATGAAAGTGTATAATTGGTACTCAACTATCATGATCAAATCTGAGTTCCACTTATAATTTCCTCCACCATTGTTAAACTATATTGGAGTCAAATATATGTACTTCAAATAAATCTAATTTACTAATTCAGTCCAACCCATTTTGTTTAGCAAAGTTTAGAAAAAAGTTGTATGTTAGCCCATTATTTCATTTTGCTTTCTATTTTCAAATCATTTTTTAAGATGATCTATCTTCTTTGACCTTTTATATGTTTCCTAAAATAATATTTACACCCTTCTTAGACTTATAGTAGAACTCTCTTCTGTCCTTGAAACTACAACTATAATCCACATACACTTTCAAATAATTACACAAAAACCACTGCACAAATAAGTTTGACCTAAGGGAAACCAATTGAAAGCTCAAATTTAACTCTAAATTCATTAGCTACACATGTGAAAGATTCAGATTTAATAACCACACATGAGGGCAAAGAAAGACCTAAAGAAATGTGTTGTAAGACTGCACCCAAAAGCATGAATAAAGAAAACTAATACATGTGATAGAAACTATGTTGCATGTATTCTCTACCCCAAAGCATAAAAATATCAAGGTTTGTGACTGCAACTTAAACCCGTTTATGCATGTTATTGCTTTCAAAGGACTACACTTGATAGATGAGAAACCATGCAAAAAGTTTTCATAAATAATACAAAGTAGAAACGTTGCACTCCAAAAGTTGTTAAGAAGAAAAAACGGAGGTTGCACTAAGAATATAAGAAACTAACGTAGGCCCACCTCCTTAAGATAATGACCCTTCCATTAATTTATTCAAGATTCTTGCACCTTAAATACATGGCCACTCAAAAGAACAATGGTGGATAACAATTATGGCAAATAGATGAAAGCACTGCACCACCCCACATAAACATCTATATGTGGCAGTGGCTAAAAACTCTATTGCTCTTGGGTATTTTCTATTGTGTTTTGCTAGGACTTAATTACAAAGTACAACTAGACTAGTCAGTCAGGTAAGTACAAATTAAAACTAGAGTTTGGATGTAGTCCTTTATCAATTGCCAACTCTTTTAAGTTTAGCAACAATGTAGGTAGATGTCCCCTAGCTTTTCCCACAAATGCCATAACATTTGGAGCTTAATTGCAAAAAGTCAATCGTTGTCAATTGTCTGGCCAACTCTGATTGAAAAAGTCAACTCTGCATAATAACATGAGTATTTGGCTGATTTGCATGCATTGGTTTCTTTCAATTCTTAACATGAGAAGCCAAGGTGGTATGCTTCTTGAAGATTTGATAAAGATTTAATGAAGCCCTTTGGAACTATCTTGAAGCCATTACCATTGGAATGAAGCCTACATTGGTGAAGGAAAGGAGATTTCGTGGTATTCATGTTGATCAAGGCTGGAACGTGTGCTTTCCACATAGTTACATCATTAAGAAAGTGTCGAAGTTTGTAATTCATATTGTAGACCTTGTAGCATTAATTAGATGTATTTGGTCTTAGGTGTGTCTTTTAATCTGTTGAATGGTTTTTCAACAGGTTAAAATGTCTCTTTCAGTCTGTTGAATGGTTTTTCAACAAGTTAAAAGGTTGATTACAGTAGTCTTAAATTGCAACAAATTCAATCAGTTGATTTATTTTTTAATCGACTGATTCCATTTAAGTCAAATGAAATCAACCGATTGATTTAGAAATCAACCTGTTGAATTTCGTAACAGTTTGACTATAAAAGCTGTGATTTTTGAAAGAGAGGTTTGTTGATCAGTTTTGAACATGAAATTGCTCTGGAAACTCGTGGAAAATCTCTCCTTCGTGATCATACAGTTTGTAGCAGTTGAAGATTGATCTTGGATCAACTTTTGGAGCTTTTGGCTTGGTTTAAAGCTTGGAGAAAGTGGTTTGTGGTAGGCTACGCTGTGCTACCACTGAGGTTTGATCTTTCTCAAGCTTTGTGTGTGTGCCTAGTGGTTTTCTAGGTCTGCAAGAGGGTTCTTGCTGTGCTGGTGTGACTCTTGTCTGATTCAAGAGTCTTTTGTGTGGTTTTTACATAATTTGAAAGTGTAAGAGTGGATACTTTGTAAACCTAGAGTTGCTTCACAAGTTATCACAAAGACAATCAAGCAACAATTTTTTCATCCTTGGCTATCATAGGGAGCAATACTTGAAAAGGACAAGGATCATTTCTGGAAATATTTCAAGCTAATGTGTTCTAACTTATTATACATGTAAATTATGATGTTAACTATTATATTTGTAATGTTTTATTTTTCTTGTTGTAGAGGAAAGTTCAGTGGACACCAGAGCATGAGAATGATGTTAAGAAAAATTTCAACACAAAAGTTTCTCATCGTCTATCTAAGTTTTTTAGAAAAGTTAGAATTGCTAGAGAAAGAGCATAATGGATTCCTAATGATGTGTGGACCAGGCTGCTAAAACATTAGAATTCTCCAACCTATCGTAGTAAATGTATTGCAAGAAAAAAATAGGGCTTCTGAAACAGGTGGGACGCTTCACACAGATGGATCCAAATCGTAATGGCCATTCGTATGGTATATACATTAACTGTTTCTATTATTCATAATTGCCCTTGCTTTTTTTAAATTTGCATTCAAATCAAATTTTCAACCTTTATTTTGCTTCATGCACGTGAGCTGGGAAAACATGTGTTTCTTAATGAAGTCTTTCAGTAGACACATATCCGAAAGGGTACTAGCCAATATGTGGATGAGAAGTCTAGGAAGACACATGTAAGCCTCTTTTAGTGTTTAATATTATTTACTCTTAAACTTAAATATATACCATCAGATAATAATAATTGTTCATTTTTTACTTATAAGAAGAATTTAATACTAGCCTTGCCCAAGTCAGATATGAGGTTTCGTCTTATGAAGATTATTAAATTATCATGTAGTTAATAAACTTCCAGCATGTACTTATAAACTTGTTTTTAATTATGTTGTTATTCGGTATCGTGCTTATGTATGCCTTATTTGATGGATATTAGTATGTTATCATATTATTTGGTATGTATGTTATGTCTTTGGTATCATACAATATATATATATATATATGTGTGTGTGTGTGTGTGTGTGTGTGCGTGCATGAGTGTGTGTCTGTGTATGTGTGTGTGTGCATGTGTGTGTGTATGCGTGTGTGTGTGTGTGTGGGTGTTCGTGTGTGTGTGTAGTTTACCGACGTAGAGTTTGATATGATAGAATATTTGACATAATGGAAGGTTGTTGTAGTTTGTTTTAGAGTTTTTTGTATGCAGGTATAGTAGGTTTCTAAAACAAATAAATGGACCAAAAAAATGTTGACTCATTGACGGATTATTGATGAATAGATCCGTCGAAAATACCACAACTTCGTTCCTTGACATTACCGATTGATATAATTATTGGTAAAGTCATGACATGAAGTAATGACTTTTCCGACGGACTTGTCCATCGGTAATTACTGAAAGACACGTTCGTCGGTAATTACTATCAATTTTCATCAAAGTATCATTTTGTCGATAATTACAGAGGGTCTAGAACATCTGTTGGTAAATTATTACCAAGAAGTGTTTACTGACAGATTTTTTATCGTCAGTAAAACTCAATTACCGACAGATTTTGGCCTTTCTCGACAAATTATGGCTGTCGATAATTTCAATTTCTCTTGTACCGTTTATATCTCTTTTAGATTTTGTTATGTATTTTATTTTATTTTATTGTACTTTCTATTTTGCAGCTGATCTATAGGTGTTTATGATTTCCATTGATTTGGTTTGTGCTTAATGCTTGTCTTGGGGTACGCCTTAGAGCATGATCTAATTGTTGGAAGGTCGTGGACATGGGATTTTAATTGGCTAACTAATCAAATCAAACCAAATATTGCAATTCACTACAAATGTAATTGTGGTTGGTAATTCATTTAGTGCATGCTTTGGATGCTTGGTATGTTAAATAGGTACTTTGTGCATAAGTTGTGAAGTCTTCATGTTGTTTTTCATATTCTGGAGAGTGTGTATTTTTTGTGGTTTATGCTATTTTGGAAAAATGAGTTTCTTGATTCGTCAACTGTTGGATTGAGCTAAAATTTTGATACTTGATCAGTAAGATGGTTTTCTTCAGTTTAATAATTGTGATCTTCATTTGAAGGTTAATAGTTTAAGAAACTTGTCATGAACTATTGCATGACGCTATTTTTCATGTTGTGGCGAGTGTGTATTTTTGTGGTCCGCATAGGCTTTGTAAAATTGAGTTTCTCGGTTTGTTAACCATTGAATTAAGATGAAATTTTGATAGTTTATTAGTGACATGTTGTAATTAATTTTGACCATTTTGATCTTCGTTTGGAGTTATGTAGTTCGAGATATATGCCACACACGGTTGTTGTTTTTCTTGTTGTATTGTGTTGATACTTTTGTTGTGATAAATTGTGATAGGTCCTTGGTTACAGTATATTGGATGTTTCGACATGATGAGTTGATGTATAACTAATTATGTGATATGATATAATATGTATATGTGTACAGTTGTTGATTGTTAATGTATGGAAAGTAGGGGGAAGGCCTTTTCCAAGAGTTGTTGAGTGGGTAGAGTTGTTGATTGTTAATGTATGGAAAGCAGGGGGAAGTCCTTTTCCAAGAGACGTTATTGCGCATGAGAGGTTGAATAGTGGGTTATAAGAGAATGTAATATTGTTTGATATTACTTAGTGATAATATGTTGATGATTGCATGTTTTGGTTTTGGGAACATGTGATGGGTTGTTATCTTGGTTGAGTTTATGCATATGTTGTGATAATGCAAGGTGAGTTATATGTGGGTAAGATATTATTTTATGATGTTTTATTTGGTTAACTCACCGTTGCTTTTGTATGTTGTTTGTTTTTTTATGATGATCGTATAACATGTATGTTCAATGGCGGAGCATAGAAGGAGCTGGGAGGGGCCATGGCCCCCCAAAGATTTTTGAATTTTTTTTTAAATATATATATTTTAAAATTTTTTAAATTATAAGTAGTATATTTTATAAATGGATGAAAACTTTTTATTTCTTTTATAAAATACAACCAATTAATGTTAATAGATAATAAAACATAAAATTTAATATATAAAGAATAAAAATATTTAGGTTTAATTAATCTTTTCGTCACTATTTTCATCTAAAAATATCAAGTTGGTTCTCAAGTTTTTTCTAGTCTCAATTTGGTTATGACTTTTGAAAAATTGATGTAATTTGGTTATTCTCATTAAATTTGTTAAAGCGGATCAAGGATTTCATCAAGATTGATAGTGAGAGTATGTTAATTACACCAACAAAAAAAACTATCTTTATTTGCAACTTTAAGTTTAATGAAAAAACATTGATTTGTTTCAAGAAATTTAATGAAAATAACTAAATCGCATCATTTTTTCAAAATTCAGAACCAAATTGAAACTAAACAAAATTGGAAGACCAACTTAATATGTTAATTACACCAACAAAAAAAACTATCTTTATTTGCAACTTTAAGTTTAATGAAAAAACATTGATTTGTTTCAAGAAATTTAATGAAAATAACTAAATCGCATCATTTTTTCAAAATTCAGAACCAAATTGAAACTAAACAAAATTGGAAGACCAACTTAAAATATTTGACATAAAAAATAATAAAAAAAGAATAATTAAACCAAATATTTATTAAGATATGTTTTATGTCATTTCTTGTTGTCTTGTTAGTTTTACAAAAATTGTACTTATCTCTCACTCTCATATTTTATTTTTTAAGAAAAAAGTAATTATTTTTTCTCTCATTTCTCATTTGTCTTATTTCTTTTTTGAAGAAAAGAAAAGTAATTCTCTTTTATTTTACTTGATAATGAAATATTAATTTAATAGCTAACATTGTTTTTTTTTTATCTCATGAGCCTTTGGTATATTCATTTTTTATGAATATAAAAGAAAAAACAATGTATTATGTGTTTTTTCATAACCGATTTTTAATTGTTACTTAACTATACTATATTTTTTCTTTAATATTTACACTTCTCAATTTTTTTAGTAAGGTATGATAAATTATTTTTAATATTATTTTAAAAATAGGTATATTGATGAAGAATAAAAGAATATATTCATTATTCAAAAATGATAAAAGTGAAATCATTCGTGAAGATGAAAAGAAGATATATTATATTTTTCACAACATTAAACTAAAGATCAAATTATTCAGTTAGAGGAACCAATTTTTAAAACATTATACTAATGATCCAATAATTTAATGATGAAAGAATTATACTATTTGGACCCTCCAAAACTTGCGGTTAAGATCCGCCACTGTGTATGTTATACGGGAACAAATGTTGATGCAAATGTTAGTGGAGAAGCATAGTTGAGAGGAGCTCGAAGGAAAGATTTTGATAAGTTTTTATGAAAAGCATTTAGAAATATTTACTTTTGAATAAGATAAATTTAATAGTTTGACAGATTTGGGATTTGAACTTGGAAGAAATTTGTCAGACATTTTCTTCCACTTTACGAATACCAACTCTATATTGGATCGTCAACCTTCCACCATTGATTGTTTTGATACACAGACTTCATCCTTCAGACTCACTTTAAATTGAGTTGCTAACATGATGTCACCTCCTTCTCTCTCCTCAACATAAGGCAAGAACACAGAGAGTCCTTGAAAGCCTTTATTGAAATATTTGGCATGGTTGCTCTCATGGTGAAAAGGTCTGAACCCTGAAATCATATTGCACTACATGATTAATGACCTACAAGTAGGGCCATTTGTTGATGAGTTGTGCATGAACCTTCAAGCCAATATTGAATGATTTTAGATAGCGGGCCGCCAAGTTCATGCAAGTGGAAGACATGAGGAAGTACAAGGATACGTCAAAGTTGATACTACACCAACTGAGAAGAAGGAGGTCGACCAGGCACTCGTTCCCAAGAGCAATGTCCACCCATGAGAACGTAAACTTGTGTGATACTCACTATGCACCCATCAACACCCCTAGATCACACATCTTGGAGGAAGCTCTACAAGTTGACCTCATCCCGTTGCGAAGAAAATTTCAAAGCCTACCTAATGCTGACATGAACAAGTATTGTAGGTACCACCACAATAACGACCACACAACCGACGAATGCATGACCCTCAAAGACAAGGTAGAAGAATTGATAAGGGTTACGCATCTTAGGAATTTTGTTAAAAGAGAAGATGAAGAAGCATCAAAGGTAAAGTATCGCAAGTATGACGACAAGAGAGACAAAAGAAGGGATAGAGACAAATATGAAAGAAGAGAGAAACCACTAAGACAAGACGATAGATGACAGGATTGACAAGACAACAAACCACCTTCTAGAGGGGTAATCAATACCCACATACATCTTACAATGTACTACTAAGGTGGCTATCGTTGAATAAGCTTACCTAATACCATATTGGGCCTAAGTTCTCTTGAATATTTGAGTTGACTGTTTAAAATTGTACAATAATGAAATTTTAGAAGAACCACCTTGGAACACAAAGCTTTAGAAGAGGCTTTCTTTAGATGAAGTTCTTAGTCATGCCAAGTCCATATCCTCTTTCATAAAAGAAAATGTTTTTCATTACCTTTAGATTTGTTGTATTCCATAGCACAAAGAGAGCTCGTTAGTCTTTTGTTTTTGTCCTCTCCTTCTCTCCCTTGTTTGCGTATCTAGGTTTATGTAACTTATTTCAAATCCTTGATGCCATTGAAAAGTTATGTTTCTTAGAAAAGTTAATTTTGAAGGGAAACAATTTTACTACACTTCCCGATCTCAAGGTTCTTTTCGAACTATATTATTTAAACTTACAGCATTGCAAGCAATTGAAATATTTGTCTGATCTCCCTTCACGAGCAGAATTACCCTGAAACTTTACAACTCCACATTCCCATATTTACATTAAGTAGAGGAGGATGTAGAATTTGTAGGATTAATGATTTTCAACTTCCCCGAATTAGTTGAGAGGGAGTGTTGCTATAACATGAGAGTTTCATGGATGGTACAAGTTGTTTAGGTGTGCATGTTGTTTCCTTACTCTTCCCTTTTTTTTTCCGTTTTCCATTAGGAAAAAAATTATTAATGCATAACTCTATAATGCTACAAGATGACCCTGTTCGGTAAACTTAAATAGAATAAAGTTTGTTATAGGCGTTGTTGGTAGTTAGTATACTAGTCGTTTATAGTCGTTGGGTGGTTAATGTATTAGCCATTGGATAGTTAATGTACTAGTCGTTGGGTAGTTAATGTACTAGTCGTTTATAGCCGTTGGGAGTACAACGAACGAAAATTGTGAGTCTATAAATTGTATTGTTGATGACATGAATAAGAACAACCAAAAACAGTGAATAAGTTTTTCATCTAAGAGCCTCTTTCTCCTAACAAAGTGGTATCAAGAGCTAGGTAGGTAACCAGGAAGCTAGAGAAAGCTAGGTTGTTCTTGAGTGTTAGAGAAAGCCAGTTAGCCTGAGTGTCTTGCCAATATATTGGAGAACCAGGTTGATAATTGATGAGCACCTATCCATTTTATTCCCTTCCACCAACCCCATGATTTGTGAAGCTTTGCAACCTCCAACTAAATAATTTTTAAAATTGTAAAGCTAAAACACTAATGAAACACCTAAAATGTCATTAAAATAAACAATGATTAAATATAATTTGCATCTGATGCTAAACTTACAAACCAAAGCCAGGCTAGTGATATGCATCCCATCAATCATCAAAGAAATTAAAGTTACAAAAATACAAGTTTACATCCTATAACAACAAAGTAAACCTTTCAAGAGAAGAAGAAAAGCATGAAGAAGTTCTGTTGAGGAGCTATTTCTTTTTAGGGTTAGTTTTGGTAATGATGAAATGAAAGTAAAGCCCTACAACATGCAAACACTAAAGAAGAAATACGGAAAAAGTAAACGGAGAAATCAACATGACGAAAAAAACTAATGCAATGGAAACTGACCTAAGGATAAGGATTGGTTTGAAATCGCGGAAATTGGGAAAAGGAAGAAAAAGAAAACAGAGAGAAATTGGAGTGTGAAGCCTTCATGCGCTGCCAAGTTGGGGAAATACCGGTGGACGAGGAATCGGTGGTTACGTTGGGGCGGCACCTCCTTCGCACAGCAGCGGCATGTGGTGTGGGGGCTTCTCAAACGGTGAACGACCGTGACGGGAAGAGAAGAAAACCAACGCCGAGGAATGTAGCATTTCAAAAGCAACACAACGTGAGAGGTTGAGATTCCAAAAGCGCAATAAACGATGGAGAATGAAAGAGACTATCAAATTTAGAGCAAATCTTAACAATGGAGAAAGAGGAAACCGTTGATAAAGAGAAAGACTAGAAGAAGACTGAATAGTAACGAAATAAATGTTGAGATCGTACATAAAGATGAAAGGAAACATTTTTTTCCCTCGCCAAGTGTTTAATGATCGAGCATAATTTTTTTTCTACAATTTTTTAGTGAACTAATTAATATACTTTTCCTAAATAGCCAAATCTAAATAAAAAAATAGCAAAATTTTAAAAAATTTATAAAATTGTCTTTCTTAAACTTATAATTCTTTTATTAAAAGTAATGTTTATATATTATTGTTTATTTTAATTAAAACCTTTGTTATATTGCTATATATTTATTATAGCTTGAATATCATGAAATTTTTTTACATTTTTATATGATAATATGTTTTAATTTATTTATTGATATTGATATTGAAATTTTATATTTCAATGTATACAATTATATTTAAAAATAATAATTTTAAATGTTTAAATTAAAATTAATTTTAGAATATTTAAATTAATAATAATTTTAACATGTTTAAATTTAAAAAAATTGATGTTTAAATTAAAAATTATTAAAAATAATAATTATTTCTTTTAAATTTATAATATTTCCGTGTGTAAAAGATAGTTACAAAGGTAACTAATAATATTTTATTTTATTAATTAAAAAGTAAAAATAAAATTCCTATTTTCTCACAAATTAGCTAGATATTAGCTACAAATATATGTTATGGTAAATTTGTAGCTATTTTGCTATGAATCAGTTACAATTTTATCCATTCGCTATTTTTTTGCAAATTAGTGAGAGATTAACTACAAATATATGTTTTGGTAAATTTGTAGCTATTTTGCTACGAATTAACTATAATTTTATTTTTTCGCTATTCCCTGGCAAATTAGTGAGGAATTAGCTACAAAAAATTTCCCTCACTAATTTCTCTAGCAAAATACAAAATTTCTTTCCAAAAAAATTATATAGTAGCTACAAAAAATTTCTTAGCTAATCCATAGCTAATCCCTCGCTACCAACTTTTGCTACAGATTAACTATGAAATTGCTAGGAAATGTTCTGTGGCTAAATGTAGTAGCTAATTAGAGAGGGATATAATCTCTCGCTATTCCGTAGCTAATTCGTCTCAAATTCCTCGTTAATCCCTCACTAAAATGAAGTTATAAAGTTTTAGAATTTCTAGCTAATCAATAGCTAATTCGTAGCTAATTTGTCCTAACTTTTCTCTCGCTAATCCGTAGCTAATTTGTCGCAAGTTTCTCTCGTTAATCTGTAGCTAAGTTGTTGCAATTTTGCTCTCACTAATTCGTAGCTATTTTCTCGCAACTTTGCTCTCATAAATTTGTAGCTAATTTATTGCAATTTTGTTGTCACTAATCCATAACTAATTTGTCGCAATTTTATTATCGCTAATCGGTAGCTAATTTGTCACAATTTTGTTGTCGCTAATTCGTAGTTAATTTATTGTAATTCTGATGTCACTAATTTGTAGTTAATCCCTCACGGATATTGTTTTGTTAATTACAATTACAAAATAAAATCACAAATAAAATTAATAATAAAATTTTAAAAATATATAATTTTGTTTAAAAATATTTTTTAATTACAAAACAACCTATAAATGATTTATTTATTTTACTAATATTAATACTTAAAATTAAATTATCAAAATTAGTACTTAAAATAAAAAAATTGAAATCGCAATGGATCAAAGTATTTGATATGTTGATAACAAATTAATTAAATAATTTATAAAAATATAAAATAATTTAAAGATTCCTTAAATAACTTAAATAATTCTAATTTTTCACTAAAAAGACTTTATTTACAAATGCCAACATTAATTTTCTCATTTTACCTTTTGCTTCTAATGAATAAAATAAACAGGTGCAAGTTTATTGATTATCAACTCATTAATTACCGCTTAATTAACATCGAGGTATAAAACTTCTAATCATAACAATTTGTAAATCCATGTCAACTTCCATACATAGTGACCATGTTGAAATTAAAAAAAAAATGAGTCTTGTAAGGTCACTTGGAACAAATTTTTCTAGAATTCCTAAAACGCAATCCAACATCGTGTATTCGGCAATGCATGGTCCTTTTCTTCTTTCTCACTCACGCGAGACTACTTATCCTTCTCCAAATTGTGTAGGGACTTATCAACAAAGCTTCAGAAAAAGCTTCATATAGAACATCTTCATCATCTTTATAAGGGAAAAATCAAACATATTCGAAACCAAAACAAAATTGAGTATCCCATGTAGATTTCTTCAAACAATTACGATCCATAAACTACACTTTAATAGATTGTAAGTATATTCAATCATTTTTTACTTGAAACCTATTCATTTTATACTTAGTATTCACAAAGTGGAATAGCATCCCCTCAGCATAACTTTTCATTGTAAGACCCGGGAAAAATTAATTATTTAATAAATGCGGGTAGTAGAAGCCTTTATGGCATTTAATGTTAGTTGTTGTGATGTGGAAAAGTACTAGCTCAAGTGGGTGAGAGTACTTTACTTGTGTGAGAGGACTTGGGTTCAAGTCTTATGTATGTCAATTATGTGTTATTTGATTTATTATTAATTTTAATAATATGCATGACTATCTCTGATTGTTAATAATCTCGCCTAATTCTGAAATATACATGAATAAAAGTATCTCTGCCATGAAATTTCATGCATGTTATGGTGTGGATTTGGGGTTTTGATTGTTTTGATGTATTGTGATAAAACCCTTATGAGAGTGTATGGAAATTATGGGATTTTTTGTACTGTTGGTGTTTAAGGTCTGATTTCGCATTTTGGGTGATTAATTTGGTGTCTAAATCATGCACATAATGTTGTATCCTGTGATGTATTGCTTGGCATAGTTGAATGGGGTTTTGGCCTTTTGGGGATAGGTTTCTACGCGCATGACAAGGAGAATATTTTCTATTCTCGCTCAAGCTAACTAGGCTCGCCTAGGCGAGAATAGCATAAACAAAATTTTGAATAGTGTCTGCACATCTCGCTCAGGCGAGAGTAGCTCGCCTAGGCGAGAAATCGCGTAGTGGTGAGGTTGTGCTCGAGGGTCTCACTCAAGCGAGGAGCCCATGGTTTAAGCGATAGAGTACCTCGCTCAGGCGAGAGGTACTCGCCTAAGCGAGAAATCGCAACTGAGGAGTGTGTGTTCTGATGTCTTGCTGCCTAGGCGAGTGATGTTGTGTTAAGCGAAGGGAGATCTCGCCCAGGCGAGACGAGCTCGCCTAAGCGAGTCTTCGCACGGAAACCATGGTAGCACGCTCGCTCAGGCGAGGAAGCTTAGCTTGAGCGAGACAGGCCTGGTCGCTTAAGCTAAGGCTTCTAGCCCAAGCGAGTTTAGTGCAGTTTGTGGGTATTGGTTGTACGCATGGATGCGAACGTGGATCAAGAGATGTTATTCCATGAGCGGGTAGGTTCATGGATGGTGATTGACATGTGATTAGGGCCATGAGCGGGAAGGTTCATACTCAATAACTCTCTTGTGGGGATACGAGCGAGGTAGGTTCGTATGTTCCGTGCTCACAGTTGAGAGATGCAGCGTGCGGAGAGGTACGTAGCTGGTGGATCACAGGTGTTAGACTACGGGCGGGCAGGTTCGTAGAGTAGGATTACGAGCGGGGAGGTTCGTAGAGGCAAGACCACGAGCGGGCAGGTTCGTGTGAGCATCATGAATCCTGAGTCCATAGCTAACTTTGTTGATTAAATTGGAGGTTTAAAAGCCTTAGGGGTATTAAGGATGTGATTAGGGTCTAACTATGAGAATATAATTGGGTGTATTTGTATTATTTAATTGATATGTTTCTTATATTCTATTGAGCTCACCCTTTCTGTTTGTGCTTGGCGATGATCGTGTAATTCTTTACACGAGAGCAGTTGATGATACAAGTGATGCTGCTAACACCTGAGACGAAGAGAGGGCTATATTGAGGATTTTGAGCTAGGGAATTCTTAGGGTTTTCATTGTTTTGTTAGATTTTGGAAATTGTAATAAAAATACTATTTAGTTTTATTTAAATTTATGGCAATATTATTATTGTGTTAAATTTTCCCGTATTTTGGGAGTAATAAAGTGCAACGTTTGAATTTATTTATTCTTATTTATATATTGATTTATTTTAATCAAGTAATTTCCAGTAGGGATGTTACACTCATCCTCAAATTTGCAACCATTGAAACAAATGAATAATCCTAAAAATAGGAGAATCCAAACGATTCAAACATCCAACATTAAAGTAAATTTTTACGTGCACCAAACATGGGAACATAGTATGATCTAACAGGTTCAATTAAAAGATAAAATAAAACTTTATAAAGGAAATCAAAAATAAAATTTCATTCCATCAACCCGAAACCACAAATGCATCATTATGAACTAAATATACAACCTCAAATAGATCTAGTTTCCGTTACAATTCCAATAGACCTCAACGATTAACAATTAATCAATAACACTCGAATATTCAAATACAATTACATAATTTCCACTATAATTACTAATAATTTTGAATTTCAGTGACCAAAATAGATCTAATTTCATAGCATCACCCCTCACATCAATTTTCAATCCCAAACCAAAACATTGAAACTACATCCTTCAAAATTGAGGTTCAAACCAAATCCAGAATACCAATCCAATGCATTAAAGAGAGACTAATCGTGAATACAAAGCATCTCAATCATCAGTACTCATCTAATCAGCAACCTTATCAATTCAACCAAACATACATTGAGTAAATTTTCAGAACATTCGAACATTAAAATACCTAAATCCTTTCCCCTCAATAAATTCAATTTCAATGCTCAAAATATCTAGGATTTAAACAAATTATCATCAATGGGTTTAAACAAAGAGGGAGAATCGGGAACTGAACCTTTTCAAACTGCAGGAGTAATCACTATTGTAGAACTGAAACGACAGACTCGTCTGTCAAGAGGAACAATGCGAGAAGGAAAAGTAGTGAGAATAGGAGATTGTGCTTAAGTAGAAAATGGAAAAGTGTGTTCATAAAAAACAACATCTTTAGAGATAAAGATTTTGCCATGACTGTCAAGTAGAGATGGCAACGGGGCGGGGACCAGTTTTGCTATCCCATATCCATCCCTGTAAAAAAATTCATCCCCATCCCCATACCCAAACCCAACGGGTATCAAACTTTTATTCCATCCCCATCCCCATCCCCACCGGGTAACGGGTATAATCTTGTACCCATACTCGTACTCGTTTCCTTACTACTTCAATATAAAATTTAATTATTTTATAAAATAATAAAAAATTACGGTAAATGAAACATATTATTATCAAATATTCAATATTAGGAGGATGATTGTTTCTTCGATATCAAATATTTGAAATAAATTATAATTGTTTACATTTTAGATTAGAATACCAAATAAAATTTCATGAGAACCAAAACATTTATTAAATTTGCAAACTACAAACATTTATGAAATCTAGTTGATAAAATTTAAAAATATTTTTGAAAACATTTAAGGGAAAACAAATATTCAAATTAAAATATATTTTAAATGTTTACTTACTTCAATTTTTTAAATTCTAATGAATCTCTTTTTTATACACTAATAAAAATGATAATACATCACTTAATCAAAATGACGCAAATAACAAATAATAAACATAATAATAAAATTTTGACATAAATATTGTATTTTTTGAACTCTAATATATGTTAGATGGTGATAAAAAAATATTCATGGCAATTATATTAAATTTTGATATTGTACTAAATAAAAGTTATTTATACAATTATAGTGAAAAAATTACATTATGATTGATATAATGAGTTAGAAAATAAAAAATAATTAAATAAAATGTATTGAAATAGTATTATACATGATGGAAATAAACATTAAAAAAAAATATAAAAAAATTAACAAATATGTGTCTTAGAAACAATTTGAGAAACTATTGAAAGAAATTGCACAAAGAAAAACAAATGTATAATTAAGGGTATGATAAGATGAAAATACCTTAAACATCTAAGAAAACTTTTCAAATATCAACATATATACTCAATGGTTGAGAAATAATTGTTTTAGCGAAACAAAAGAGTTATTCAACTGAAACAAAAATTAATAAAAATAAGTAATTTTTTTATATTACGTAGTAAATGAAAGGTTTATGCTATTAAACACTTAAATTGAGACTATTAAACATACTCATGTGAAAGAAAAATATATAATAAATAAAAATATTAAAAAATAGTAGAAATATTCAAATATGAGACATAAAATTTTAATTGACATACATCATTTGAACATAATTACATAAATGTTATGATAAGATGAAAAATATATTGGAGATGCGAATGAGTTTCCTAACAAACCAAATAATTAGAAGAAATAAAAAATTGAATATATATATATATATATATATATATAGATATATATATGTGTGTGTGTGTGTGTGTGTGTGTAGGATTACTTAATTAATTATGAATATTTTAATAATTTAAACGATGACAAAGATATGGCGGGGACGGGTATTGTAAGGCGCTATTCTTTTTCTGCCTTTAAACAAAAGGGCTGCCCCAAAGGATAAAGTTGAATCCTAGTCTGCCCTAATGTTCCACTTTCACTCTTTCAGAAAAAACATCAGCCGTCACCTTTACGTCTCTCACAGAACGCTATGCTAGGGTTTGCTCTAAGCCTTCTTCGAGCTAACTCAAACCCAGCTCCTACTCCACGTAAGTCACTCCTCAGCTTGTGTTTCCTCTTTTCATGGCCTATGTTCATTATTTACCGTTAGGGTTTGGTAATGACTCGTCCTTTTTCTCTGTTCTACTGTTCGTTTCAGCTCGTTGACCACCCTAAGGACAATCGTGCTCACTGTGTAACATCCCTAAGGAATATTACCTTGAAAATATCATAAACAGTTAACTAAATGAAATTTAATACGATAATATAAAAATTATTCCTCATTTATATATGCATGTTCCCAAAACGCGGGAAAATTAAAGTCGCCAAGTCAAAACATTGTACCGGTTCGCAATTCAAAAACATTACAACTCATAAAAGCCAAACATGGCTAATGTTCCAAAACATAAGTACATCAAAATTCAAATCTTCAAAAGCCCATAACATGATCCCACTCTCCAATCTCAAGCGTCTCCTGGCTCACCTATCAAAACATCTGCTCTCGAATAATAAATAATCCGATCATCGCCACACACACACAAATAGAGTGAGCTATGCATATTAAACAAATTAAATATGATACCCATCCCAATAAAAATTTACTAGTATATGTTAATTACAAATTATCCACCCCTGATCTCAGATTCCTTCCTGAGTCACATGCATGAAACTAGGTCCTGGGATTTTCACTATGCCTCCACGAAACTATCTTTCGTGGTCCAACCCTACGAGCCAATCCTGCTTATAGTCCAACCCTACAGACTCCTCGCCTGTAGTAACACATCCAAGCTCACTCAACTTGGACCCTGGTACGCACGCAATCACCATACTATAGACTCCTCGCCCAATAGTAGCCGACGGGAACATCACAGTTCCTTGCCCATCGTGCGCCCAACGCATGCAATCACCATACTAAGGACTCCTCGCCCAATAGTAGCCGACGGGAACTCAACTAGTTTCATGCCCATCATGCGTTCAACCACTCAAACACATCCTAGACCCCTATTGAACTTAGTCCATCAAGCCCAAGCACAAAAGAAGCGTACTTAGTCCTTCAAGTCCACTAATCAAGCAAAAGAAGACAATTATACAGCCATGCAAACCACCTGGTACCGCCTAGACACCGCTAAGCGGATACTGACCGAAAACTGCCCGGTAGTCACACTCCCACCGCCAGGCGCTGTGGCCCAGACAGGACCCGTAATTCTCCGTCACCGCCTGGCGGAGACCACCCTGCCGCCAGGCGCCTAGCGCTAACAGTGACCACTGCCACTGGTTTTCACTCTACCGCCAGGCGGTACACCCCGCACCGCCAGGCGCTATACCAGTAACGTAATGCTACTGCTTATTGGTCCTTTTTACAGGTCTTAATAGACTCCCATTTACACAATATTTCAGCACGCATACATTCATAGCATTACAATACATGCATCAAACCAAAATGAAATATGTACAATTATCTAAACCCAAGTCTTAATCATCACATTTCAATATACATTGCATAAATCAATATAAGAACACGCCCTCTGGTATAATTAGTATGCTCACCACTTATCGCAATACAAGGTATATGGTACATTTATCTTCTCAGATTTCATTTACCCTTAAGTCATTCTGCAACTTAATCCTTAGCCCCCCACATGTGGGAATATTCACTCAATTCCAAAGAAAGAAATTTACTGACTATTACCCCAAATCCTCAAGAATTTTCCCCCGTAACCCTCCATAACGCATTTTTCAGCAACGTCACCAGAACATCCTCACCTCTGATGCGTCGCCTGGCGGGAACCCACAAAAATAATATTAATTTAATAATATTAATTTAATAACACACAAAAATAACATACATAGGGCTCGAACCCAAGTCCTCTCACACAATCAAAGTACTCTCAACCACTTGAGCTAATACTTTTCCACGTCATACACTCCGCATTTATTACCTTAAGGTTCTCTTTACCCACATTTATCCAATAATTACTTAATTAATTATTTAATTTTTTTCCCGGGTCTTACACACTGTGTGCGTGTCGGAGCATTCCGCTAGCTTGTTTTCCAGGTACGAGAAGCTAGGGTTCGCCTTTTCTTTTGACTGATACTGTTTGCGCCTCTGTTTTTCTGTTTAAATATGTTTGGTATGCTGATATGAACTTGGGTATGATAATTTTGAGCCATTGGCGATCTGTTGAGTGTTAATGCACGAGAGAACAGTGGTGAGCTCTGGTTTTCTTGCCCAAGCGAGCTTGTCTCGCTTAGGCGAGATCAACAGAGGCTCGCCCAAGATGTTTCACGCGAGCGGTCGCTCAGGCGCTTAAGCGAGATCCTGCGTGAGGCTATTGTTCCCCTTTTCGAGCCCTCGCCTAGGCGAAGGGGGCTCGCCTGAGCGAGACCCTTCAGCCTGAGCGAGGGGCTGGGCGAGGCAGTGCGCTGTTTGGTTGCGTTGTTGCCCTTGGATGATTGGTATTTGTTTGGGTATGATTATGATGAGAAATCTATAATGAATTGCTATGTATGCGTGACATGATTCATGAATAGTGAATGATGGATATGGTGGAAACTTGGCATGTGAACTAAATGAGATGGTTAGTGTTAAAGTGGCATGGTATTGGCATGATCTGAAAATTCATAACTATGGTTGGAGAGAAATGGTTGAGTATGGAACCACTAAGAAAGAGATGAATAAGGGTGAATTATTAATAGATGGTATGTGATGTATATATAAATGTGCAATAATCTTTATCGATTTATCTGGTATGCTTGGTCCATGTCAGTGCGTAATTCCTTGGAAATCCCTAGGTGGGATTTCCGGGTCATGCTCTAGTGGTCGGGACGTAATTCCATGGCCCCTGTTAGTGGGTGTCCATGGTGGTGCCCCATCTGTATCGCTTGGTAAGGATTCAAGGTAAGAGTGGACTGATTCTTGTGGTGAGAGTAGTAGGAGGCCTGAAATTCATTAAGAGCTAACCTTGTGGTGAGGGAAATTGATTCATTGTAACACTTATAACACACAACTCGGGGGTGAGCAGAGGTATCCACCACAAGTGCAAGCATCTGCTGAATCCGACCAGGTTATATATATCTGGATGAGTCGAGTCGTGTCTTAGTGTATTGTCTGCAAAGTCATAACATGCTTGGTTAATTCGTGTATGTAGGATGGTGAATATATATATATATATATATATATATATACTTTTTTGTATAGATGAAATCTTTTGTGCTCTAGCTTACCCTACTTTTATTGTTGTGTCTTTTGTTGTGTGGTACTGTCTTTTGCGATGATCATCAACTTGTTGGTGTGAGCAGATGCGAGGAACACCCATGAACAACAAGGAGGTGATGGTCCTGCCGCTTAGTCCACGTGGACTAGACTTTAGTTTCTTTATGGGCTTTTTCTTTAGGGCTATGGCCCATGTACTTGTTTGTCCTTGGATCTATATTCTGTTTGTAAACTTTTTATCCAGATTTCTTTTGGGCATCGTGGTGTGCCTTGGGTTGTAAGGAGTTGAGTCTTAAACTCCAGGACTGCGCTATTATGTTATCTTTATTGTGACGCTTCCTTTAATTTCGCATATTAAATTAAATGGGGTGTTACATTTATGGTATCAGAGCGGTCGTTCCTTAGGTCTGTGGACTTGGATGTCCGCCTAGCTTTCTCTGTGTCTTTCTGAGTATTCTTAGTTAAATTTATATCTTATCAAGCCTAACCAAGTAATTTCCTTGTGCCAGTGAGCTATGGCACCTCATCGTAGGACCTCCCAATCATCTCAAGGAGACGCACCCGATATCGTCAGAGCAATAGAGGCGATGGTAGCTACTATGACGCAGTAAAGCACAGCTACGATGTAGTAGCACGAGGCATCTATAAAGCGACAGGCAGCGTCGCTCAAGCAGCAGTAGTTGGTGATGTAGCAGATGGAGGCTACAAGAGTTGCTGCTGAGGATGCTCATCGGCAGCATATGGAGGCACTCCACCAGCTGGAGGAGAACAGGGCGGTTGCCCCTATGTTTGGTCCTGAGCCACGACCGGCAGTTAGGGAATGGAGCCTAGAGATTTTTCTGAAACATCATCTGGTGAAATTCGACGGTAGATTCAGCCCAAATGCAGCAAATCAGTGGCTGAAGGATATAGAGAGGATCTTCGATGCGAAGATGTGCCCGGCTGAGAACCGTCTATCATTTGTTGTATACATGCTCACAGGTGAGGTGGAGCATTGATGGATATGCATGCTCATGTGGGAAGCTTTCAGGGGGAAGTTCCTCTCAGAGTATTTCCCCGACAGTGTTAGGTATGCCAAGGAGGTAGAGTTCCTCCAGTTAACTCAGGGGGGCAAATCTGTGATTGAGTACGCCGAGAAGTTCAAGCATCTCAGTCGCTTCTACACTCTACCACTCGACGAAGAATGAAGGTACCACGGGAACGAGTTTATTTGCCATCTCTAGTGTCAAAACACTTATAACCTTTATGACAAGATGAGTAACCCAAGAATGTACAAACTGTGGAACGAAATTGTAATTTATTAGTGTTATAATGAGATATTTTAATTACAGTAATAAGCCACTCCTGATCACAAAACCATGCAAATAAAAGCATATTATAATAGCTTAGTTATCACACTCTCTAGATACTTTAATTATTTTCATTATGATTTTAAAAAGGAAAACAATAATACAATTGTAAGGTAGCTTTTATAGCTAAAAGTTAGTTAGATAAAAAGAGCCCTTTAATAGGAATCTTAGAGGAAAAATAAGAGGAAAAAAAATGCTTCGCAGTAGAATATAAAAGTAATAAATGATTTAGAATCAAATATAAAATGCTTTATAAAAGGTGTTGCCATATCAATGAACTAAAAAATAGTTTTAAAATAGTTCTTTATGGTAGTATTAATATCAATATGTTTTAATTGTTTATTGACACAAAAGTATTTTTCTGCATGCTATAAATAAGTTATACAATTAGCTAGTGACTGTATAGAAAAACAAAAATCCAATAGTAAGCATAACATAAATATGCAAAGTTAAAATAAATATGCAAAGTAAGTCACTATATATGAGGAAAAACCAGCAGAACTACACAACAACACTCATAATAGAGCATAAAACAAGAGCTTGTTAAAATAAATATGCAAAGTTAAATAAAGGGTATTGTGTTGTTAAACAACAACTTAGAATTAAAGTGGCATTTTTTGTTGTGATAATTGACATTTTTTAATGGCAAAGATGTAGTTTTCATGAGTATGGTGTACTTAAACAAAGAAAGCAATTTCAATTGCAAGTGAGTGTTGTTTATAAATGTGTTGAAAGTTTCACTAGGATGAGTAAGCTGGTCCAAAGGGGTGTCTGCCTTAATAGAGCAGAACACTATAATTTTGAAATATGGCCTAAAAAATTCACCTTTCCTCAAATCCAACCATTTCGTTGTCTTCATTGTTGTGCCTCTTTCCTGGTATAGCTAATCTAGTTGTCATTGTTTTATTTCATATATTTGTTTCATTCGAGTTCCAATAATATCACCGTAACTACTTCTTTGACTATTCCTCTAAATGATCCAAACACCACCTTGATTCAATGAATATGAGTATTCGTGTAGATATAATTGCAGTAGACTTTATAAGGGTGTTAACGCTCCATTTTGCAGTGTTTTTCCTTTCTAAAAGTTTAGTTTTAGTTTAAATAAATGTGTTTGTGTCTTTAATTGATTAGTTTTTGTTGATTGTCTAGAAAAGTAGTGTTTTTACTAAAATGAGTTCAAAAGGTTAATTTTAATTGCATTTTGCATCATTTAGTTTGTACTTTTGAGATCTCCTTTTTCAATAAAACATTGTTTGCCAGAAAGTCCTTTACTTTTGCTAAAATTGCATGAGAGCCCTTAACTCCAATTGTTTGTTTATTGCATAGCAGCCCCTAGTGGTCAACTGTAGTTGACCAAAGTCTCCCTTTATGCAAAACGTGTGTTTCATTTAAGTTGGTTGATTCACCCCTTGCTTTTGAGAAACAAGGAGCATAGGAACATGAAACTAGAGCCATGATGCGGAAATGGCTGATGCAGAGGGAGGCCTACGCAGATGCGGTAATCATGATGGATGGAGATGATTCAAAGATCAAAATAGAGTGAGAGCATGGGTGATTGGAGATGGACGAACAAGAGAGAATCCAAGTTGATCAAGGGCAACAAAGACAATGGTTTAAAGGGAGATTCTGGTTTGAGAAGAACAGGATTCAAGTTAGGTATTTTGGCGTGTGTTTTCTGATTTTTCTTGGGGGTTTAAAAGGGGCAGATTTAGGTTTTTTTAGAGGGAGCCCTGATAGTGCGCGAGAGAGACATGTTTGGAGGCTAGGGTTCATTTCCATGTTCTTTGAGTGTTCTTGGTGTGAGCGAGAGATTAAGAGACATTATTGAGGTCGCTGGATAGGGTTTCCCATTTTCTCCATGGAGCGCGAGCACTGAGCAGAGGAACGAAACTGTGATGCAGGGATAGCAGAGAGGCAAAGAAGATCCAGCATAGCAACGCAGGTAAGAGGAAAGAAAACTGAAACCTTTATTTCTTCTGTAATGTACTGAATACAAAGGGGAAACGAAACCTATGTTTAAATAGGTTTTGAGGAAAGGGAAAACAACCCTAATAATTGATCTGAATCAGTTATTAGGTAACAAACATCTGAAACAGAAACCCTAAGGGTTTAAAACATCTGTAACCGAAAACCCTAAGGGTTCAATACCCTCCCCTCAAGCTGGATGGTGGATGCTCATCATTCCTAGCTTGGAGACGTTGATTTTGAAGTTAGTGCGATGGAGAGCTTTGGTAAAAATGTCTGCGAGTTGATCGTTCGAGCTGATTGGAAGAAGACGAAACAAGTTGTGTTAAAGTCTCTCCCGAACAACATGATAGTCAATGTCTATGTGCTTGGTGCGTTCGTGGTTTCTGGACAAGCAGCCCAATCAAAATCACTAAAACCTTTGATTTAGATATTAGTCTCGGCTGGGAAGAAAAGACCACGGCCTGGATCTGCTTTGATGTATCTAAGAATTTGTTGGGCAACTTGGTGATGATGTATAGTTGATCCCTGCACAAATTGATTGAGTAAATGAACAGAGAAACTAATGTCAGGCCTAGAATTAATGAGATATAGAAGCTTCCCTATTAATCTTCGATAAGAATCTATATTGTGAACAGTTTTGTTGGTGTCAAAGAGGTCCTTAGTATTCCTCATGAGAGGACTTTGACAGGGCTTGCTGTTAAGCATCCTAGTTTCTTCTAAGATGTCTACAACATACTTCCTTTGACATAAATGGATTCCCTTTGTTATCCTAGCCACTTCAAAGCCTAAGAAAAATTTCAATTTTCCAAGATCCTTAATTCTGAAAGCTTGGTGTAGCAGAGTTTTGGTTCTATTGATAGCCTCCATAGAATTTCCAGTTAGTATCACATCATCTACATAAACAAGCAAAGCAGTGAAATTATTAGTAGTATTCTGAACAAATAAGGAATAACCAGCCTTTGATTGAACAAAACCAAGACTTATAAGGAATGAAGACAGTTTAGCAAACCACTGTCGACTTGCTTGCTTGAGCCTATATAGAGATTTAGTCAAGCGACAAACTTGTCCTTGTTTTGAGACACTTAGTCCTGGTGGGGGTGACATATAGATCTCCTCGTTCAGCTCTCTATGAAGGAAAGCATTATCCACATCACGTTGATGCAGGTGCCATTTTTTAGCAGCTGCAAGAGCTAGGAGAATTTTAACAGTGGTTAGTTTAGCAACAGGAGAAAAAGTGTCAAAATAGTCAACCCCTTCTAGTTGAGAATACCCCTTAGCCACTAGCGTAGCTTTATATCTTTCTATGATGAAGGATTGACGCCAACCAAT
>Ga0214542_1002604_pt1 | contig 37186 bp, 39 predicted proteins | sample CNSS1metaG_FD_160096 | JGI IMG/M metagenome (GOLD analysis project Ga0214542, IMG submission 160096) | Root nodule microbial communities from cowpea collected in UCLA plant growth center, Los Angeles, California, USA - CNSS1 | ecosystem: Host-associated > Plants > Roots > Nodule | place: USA...
TGTCTCTACAAAAACCTAACCCTAGCTTCTAGAAACTAGGTCAAATAAGGTTACAAAAAATGAGAGACAAAAGAGCTAACTATGGTGTGTGCAAGGCTAATTTCGTTCTAGCACAAAAGGAGACCAAGAATGTGTCTCATATGTCTCTAAAAAGTGGCCATAGTGTGCTAAAAACAAAGGAGACCAAAGGTACATAGGTACACTTGCTTTATGCCTTTTTCTTTATGCTTTATGCCTTTGCTTTACTCTCTCCTCCACATCATTTATGCTCCCCAATCACCATGTGCCACCTAGCATTGCTTTCTTACTCCTAATTAACCTACAAAGCAAATAAACATAGATTAGCATGTTGGCTTAAGTCAAGTCAACTATAGTCAACAAGTCAAACTTAGTCAAAGGTCAACAAGTCAAGTAAAGTTGATTCAACTATGTCAACTTAGGAAATCAAAAATAACAAACATAAATGAAAGGGGTGAAGGATTAGTAAACTTCCTTTCTAAACATGCTTAGTCTTCTTAAGCATGTGCCTCCATCCTTGGTTGGGGTCAATCCTTCATCAGTAGAGCAGCACTACGAGCGGGGAGGTTCGTAGAGGCAGGACCACGAGCGGGCAGGTTCGTGTGAGCATCACATTCCTGAGTCCAAGGCTAACCTTTTGTGTGAATTGAAGGCTATACAGCCTTGGGGTTAAGGTCTTGGCCAAGAACTAAGTAAGATGAATAAGATGGGTGTATGTCTTATTTTGTTTATTATATATCTGTTGTTTTATTTTCTCAGCTCACCCTTTCTGTTTGTGTATGGCGATGATCGTGTGATTCGTTACACGGGAGCAGATGTTGATACAGGTGATTCTGAGAACGCATAGGCGATGGAGTGAGGGATAGCTGGGATTAAGCTAGGACTATATTTATGATTATCATTTGTGTTTTATTTTGGATTTTTGGAAATTGTAAAGTTTTAAATACTACGATTTTAAATATTGTGGCGTGATGCTTAAACATTTTAATTTTCCCGCGTCTTGGAAATAGTAATATTGTGACGTCTTATTTTCCTTTCTTTATTTATTTACTTAAATTAGTAATATTCCTTAGGGATGTTACATCAACCGCTGAAATTTCTCCTAAATTCTTCATAGCCTTCAATGCCTTCAAGATCTGACCCATTTGATCCTTCATTTGGCTAATTTCACCCTTCACTTGGCTAATTTCTTCCTTCACTTCCTCGTGTGCATTTTCCCAATCCTCCATCGTTTTGGAATTGGCCCAAGTCCTATAAGGGTGTCTTAGAAGTTTTTCCGTAATCACTTACTGTCACTCTTCTATTTAATTCGAATGAAATGAGAAGTGCAAAAAAGGAAAAGAAAAGACAAATGCAAATGCAAACATTCTAGCTAAAAACTATAAAGTTGTGTGAATAACGTTTGCGAGTAATAATGGAAATTAACAAGAAATGAAGTAGTCGATACATCAGAAAATCCACAATGTTCAGAAGTTCATAATACCAAGAAACAGAAAGAAAGCATAAACATCATTTTCGAGCTTTAGCCACTATGTTCTTCATTTCCCCTACTAGCTTCCTGCAGTAACCGAGGAAATCTTCAATTGCTTTTGGTGGATTGAATATAGGCATTGCAATCTCAGCATCAATTAACATCTTGGGTACATCTTTAATTGCTCCATTAGCCATAACTGCTAACTTTGAAAAACATCCTCTCCAATGCTCTACAACTCCCATTAACTCAGCACATTCAATTCTCAATCTTTGATTTTCCTCCTCCGACTTTGACTGGTACCAAATCTCTTCAGCCATTTTTGCTTCATAGGCCGATATTATTTCCTTCATATGTCTCTCGAACTCTTTGTTCCTGTACTGTATACCAACGCTCTTCTTCTAGCTTTGCCTCATAAGTTGCTGTCATTTTTTCTTTTTGTTGTTCCATCTCCTTAATCAAAACTTGTGCATTATGCAGCTTGTTTAATGCCTCCCTTTTGTCTCTTGCCAGTTCTTAACATAATGCAATTTTCTCACGTTCAGGGCAATGTCATTGCTTTCTTCTCTTTGCCTCTCAAAGCTAGCTTTCTATTAGTTGCTTCGAGATCTTGTTGTACTCTGAAGTGATGGTTTCTTTCCTCTCTCTGCTTCTTTATCAATACATCACAAGTTTTGGTCTTGGCTTCATTGTCATGTTTAAGATCTACATATTCATGATGAGCTTTTTGAAGATCATTAACAAGCTTAACATTTTTATGCTTCATCCTTTTTATTTCTCCCTTAAGGGTTTTTACTTCCTCACTTTCCACATTTTGTTGTTCTGGCATGAAGGCAACTGGTTTGAACCGTAGCTTCACCACTTTAACCCTATCCATTACCCATTGCTGCTAAGACGTCTTCTCATTTACTACCCACGACCTTAAGTCTTTTTCTACACGCACCACGATGCCCTAAGCACTTCTAACCGTCAAAGTAAATCATTAGATGTCCCTTCTTCATAACAATTCCACAGTGCAACTAAAGATTCTAGATTTGGTGCACCTCGTACAGGATACCCAAATTGTCTTTGTGCTAATATTGGATTATAATTAACACAATATTTGGTTCGTATAAGAGGTACATTTGGGTACTCCCCACAATGTATGATATGTGATCTCTGCTACCACGAGACCTCTCGTTTGATCATTCCATTATGTAATTTAGCAAAAAAACATGTCCATTCCTGTGCTCCTTTAGCAGTTGACTTGTAATTTGGATTGACATAAGAAATAAACCATTTATATAATACTGGCAAGCAACATGACAACTTCTTCTTCTTAGATTCATAACACATATTCAAATTCCCATAAACATCGGTTAAGATTGTTGTGACTGGATTTTCTGCATTGATTTTATATGTTATGAAAATGTTAATGGCTGAGAAATCAACAAAATTATCGATGCTTGGGAAAATCATAACGCCACAAAGAATGAGCGCCAGTACATTCATGAAGGTTTCCCCCATGTCTTTGTCAGCCAATTGGCGCAAATGCCCTTCTAGAAACCCTTGAGGAATGCCTTTGACGATTCCCTTTGTAATCATTTTGCCTTCTAACTCTGTAGGGTGTATTTTCAAGATTTCTGCCAGTGTCGAAACAGATGTATTTTGCGTTGTATGCTTGTAAGGAACTTTGCCTTCTAATGGTAGGTCTAGAATATCCCCAAATTCCTCCACTAATTAAAAATCCTTGAAGGTGAAGCACCGGAGTGGCAAATCATAGTATTGGACCAAAGCAGTAATAACTGGAATTTGAGTATCAATCTCTAGAAGATTCAGTAAATTCACATATTTCCTTCGAAAACTGTTTCTCTGGATAGTCTTCATCTTCCCCACCAACTCTCGAAGATAAGTCAAGTTGCCTTCTTTTTCTCTAATTGACTGCTTCTTTTTTAGTGACTCTGAACCAGAATGTTCTCCAACTCCAGATTCCCTATTAATTTCCATTATTCTCCAAGGAAATGACACAACTTTATAATTTTATACCTAGAATGAGTACAATGAAAATGTACAAGAAAAAGAAAAATTACAGACTACATGATGCTATGAATAATTTACATAACTTATTACAACCTTAAAAGAAAAACACAAAGAATGAAATACAAATAAAAATAAAAAACAAAAACAAAATAGGAATTATAGGAATACATATCTCCCTTTGTGTCTTATAATGTTTAAGCGCGTCATAGGATTAAGGTAGGTATATGCACTCACCAAGATAGTCTCCTATTTCCTAAGGATAAAAGGTCACTAGAGTTATGGCCCACTTTCCGACATTTCTCATAATAGTTGGTAAACAACACGATGTGAGAGTATCAAATGAAGCAAACAGACTCTAGCTGGGGTTCTCACAATGACCACTTGGGAAGTACATCCATTGTGACACTGCTACACAATCCCCTTTTAATTTTAAGCTACTCAGACCCAGGTATAGGACCGCACTCATTTCATGTACAAAATATAATGTGAGTGTGTGAAGGGAGAAAAATGCAAACCTAAACCCCCGCCTGCAAAACAAAAAAAGATCCATACAAAAAAACATGTTTTCTACCCTAAGGTTCAATATCCACAAATATGTCATACACCAACAGGAATATATAATATACATAAATCGAGAAGGGAAAAAACAAAACATCTAAATTAAACACATCGCTTTCGCATATTCGATTAAATAGGCTTGACTCTCTAGTGTCCCCAATGAAGTCGTCATCTGTCACAACCTAAATCGCGACGGGACGACGAATTAAAAAGAAAATTGTTTTGAAAATAGAAGTTTGAAGTTGCCACCATAATTTATTCTGGAAAACTATGGAAAACCATAAAAATAATATAAAGTCGATTACATGTAGGGAAGGTATTAGCACCCTACAGCGTCCACCAAAAGGCGATGCCTTTAATTAATTTTGCAAAAGAGATGTGTTTATTTTAAATACTTACGTTTCCCACAAATAAGAAAATTGTGCACAAAATTAATTTTGGAGTGAAAGGGACCCGACAAGGGTTAAAACCTTGGTCCTACGTATTCTCATTAAAAAATGAAAAATCAGGGCTACGTAGTTCTTTATAAAAAAAGGTCTGATTAAATTATTTAATTTTTTTGAAAGTTATCTTTTGACATTTTTTGAAAATGAGTGTCATGCAACGCATGCGGTCGGGTTAACACCAAAAACATTTTTTATATTTGTATATTTGAAAAGGAGTGTCGTGTGACGCGAGCGGCCAATTAGACACCAAAACATTTCTATGATTTTTATATTTTGAAAAAGAGTATCGTGTGATGCGAGCAGTCGATTAGACACTAAAAGAAAAAATAAAGAAAATAAATTTAAATTTATTATTCTTATTTTTATCATTTTTCAAAAACTATTTTAATTTTTATTAAAAATATTTTATTATTTTAGAAAATGATGTGCTTGAAAAGTGAGATTTAATTAGAAAATTGTAAAATTTGAAATAGAAAATGTGAGTGCATAAGTGAGTACGTGCAATGAGAAAAACTACACATATGGAAACGAGGTGCATAAAGAGAAAAGTGTGGTGCATAAAGTAAACGCATCCTACCGTAAAAAAAAAGAAATTAAAGGAGTGGGGTGTGTGCTTAGTAAAAACGCATGTAAATAAGGTAAAATAAAACTTAATGTAAGGGGTGTGTGGTGATTACATTGGGGAGTGCATGAAGTAAATAAATAAGAACCCAAATTAAAAGTAGGGGTGCACAAATTAAATTATGGAGGTGCGTGAAGAAAAATGAATCTCCCAACCCTAATTAAAAGCATCTTTCGAGACTAACACCCAAAGTTCATCTTCTTCCTTCTACTAACGGCCACCACGCAAGCACTAACGTTGCCCATCCCGTACGAGGCCGTCGGTAACACTGCTCACAACGACACGACTCACGATGGGACCGACAACCATCTATGCCACCACACCATCATATGCGGCCACCATTCAACGTTCATACTTATAGTTAGGTCAACAACGACTCGACTTTCGATGGCGTAGGCCATCCCCATCACGCCACCACTAATAGTGGTGCTAGCCACTCCACTTCTAATTTCTCAGTCATGAAATCCCAACACACAACAACCCCCTCTAGTTCGTTCTTACATTTTCGTTGTCGAAAATGCTTGCCAGTGTTGCCACGGTTTGCTATCACAACCGCTGTCAGCGTCTGAACAGAGCCACTGCAATAGTCTTTTCTCTTGTGTAAGAATTTCACTTCTCCATAACTAAACCCCAAGTTACTCCAACACCAACTTTCTCCATAACTCAAATTGCCTCCAACTTTTCCGCATTGTCAATGTTCACTACCGAACCCCTATTTGCTAGCGGCAAATCAACTCTTTTCTATTTCTCTTCTATTTCAAATTCCTTAAACCCAATTCTCCTTTATTTTATCAATTTTCCAATTTTAATTGATTGATTAACAATTTCAGGAAGCATCAAATGAAGAAAATTTGCAATTCATGCAATTAACGCACAACAATGATAAAGTGAGCCAAGCATCGTAGCAAAATTTGAATATTGTTTACCTTATTTAATGTCTCAGTTTTGTGTTTGCTACCACTTTTACCCCCCTGAATGTTCTTTATATCTTCTGTTGTAATTCTGGGTTTTATGCTCTGCCCTTTGCACTATTGCTATCTCCGTGAACGAGGATAGAGATGATTGTAAGATCCCGTTTTGTGAATGAAAGGGTACTTCGTGAATGGAAAGGATGCCTCCCAAAATGTGAACAAAACCGTGTATGAGGAGCGATGTTGGTTTCCGTTTTTTTTTCACGATGTGTCCAATATGTGAATATGAAGTCATGAGTAGGAGTTGAAGTAGAAGTTGAGATAGAAATAAAAAATCGTTCCCTCCAATCATCTTGCAAACCATTTTTATTTTCAATTTTTTATTTTTCTATTTTTGAATTTTATTAGTTAATTAAAAAAACGAAATTATCTTTTTTTATTTTATTATTTTAAAAAACAAAAATATTATTTTACTAAACTCTTAAAAACATAAATTAAAGAAACTTTTATTAATTAATTTTTTAAATTTTTTAAACAATTTATTTATTTTATTAAACACTTATTTTTTGAATATTTTTTAGAAACAATTTTATTCGTCCGGACGAAATTGGGTGTTGACATACACCAAGTTCAGCTTTCCTGCCTTGCTTTAATTTCATGTAGTAGATAATTTAGGATCATGTTTTCTTGTTAATGATGTTGGTAGTAAATTTCATCTACATGTATAGTTAATTTAAGCATTTGCATTTGCATTCCTGCATTTGAGTAAATCAGTGTGAGTGTGTTGTTGTTGCTACAGTTCTAGTTTCTGATTTAGCTTTTGTAACCTGTATATGCACAACATCACATTCTCATTTTGCTGCTACAAGTTAGACTAGGTTGTCATAATCTTGTATGCATCCCTGTTATTTTGCCTTGTTTGTGTGAAGATTAATACTTCTTTGGCCATATGTTAATGTGATTCTTGGACCTGCACATAGCATTTTTGTTTTCTGCATAAATCTGGTTCTGAATTCATTTATTCCACTACATCGCATCTATTTTTTCTCTGTAATTTTGAACTTGTAATTGAGTGAATTAATGTGGGCATGCTTGTCGTTGACTTTGTGTGCATCTCTAAATGGTTGATACTTGTGGCACATTAGAGGGATTTATCTTGTCCTTGCATGCTTTGTTCTAATATGCGTTTAGTTGCAAAACCATAATTGGCTGCAAGTCCCAATTATTTCGGACATCTTAACTTTGCACTCATCACGTTTGAAACATTTTGAATTAGTTCTTTGCCTTCACCATTGTGCATGAGCATTTCTTGATTCATTGTTGTCATAGTCTAGGATTTTGCTGCCATTTGGTGTCGCGCATGTTTTAAGCTAGTTCCATTAGTGCTTATATTCCCATTCATTCATTATCATTTGAGATCATGGTAAACCATCTTTGCACCCAAATTTATCTGCTGTAAAAACCTATATCAGTTTCTATCCTACAGTAGTAATTTATCATGGCAAATATGTTCACACACACTAAATCCATTCACGCACACTCATATTTCATTCATGTGCACAATTCAAGTCTAGTTTTAGCATGCACACTGTTGCTGCAGTAATTTTTGTTGCCATTTTCCATTTCCATTGATCATTTTGCATCTATTAAAGCATAAGATCCATTCATTCATGCATATTATCTTATCCTCGTGTCAAGCACGTTTTGTATTAGGTTGCACCAATGTTCATGATCTCAAATCATTCCTAACTTGGTCTAAGATTTGCATATGCATTCCCCACTTACATTTCATCTAAGTTCACCTTCATTCCATTCTAAGATTGCTTTATTCATGATATGTGCGTTCTTATTCTGTTGGAATGGGTTCTGTATGGGTTTTAGTGATTCAGTTTACTTTGGCATTGTATGAGATCATATCCAACATCTTAGATTAAGTGCATTTTGCATTCTACTATTACACATCCAATTCTGCTACCATAGCGTCACATACATCACATATCATGCATTACATTTGTGCATATCTTCTTTTAATTTCAATCATGCATTTAGTTTAGTTTTAATTGAGTTAATTTATGCACTTTTTCTCAACTTGTTTAATTTCCTCCTTTGTTTAGTTTTATTTTCATTTTAGCAAGATTAAATTACGCAAGTTACACTTGATACACACAATTTTCTTGGATTCGATCCTAAGTTATTTTCCCTATACTTCGTTAGGGGGAATAATTTAGGTTTGTTTAACTAAAAAATAACGATTGAAAATTCGAGTTAACAATGATGAGACGTGTGAATCATTCTCTTTTATCACTAATAATACCAAAATGAGTTTTCACAAATTATAAATAGTATTTTATGTAAGAATCTTCCTTGATAATAGTTTATAGTCAACTTTTAAAGACTAGATGATGTGACTTTGTAAGAATGAAAGGACACTTACAATACTTACTATGTGTTTCTAAACTACTTCCATTCTTCTACATGTTCTTCTAATATAATTGCTTTAAGGAGACATTTTGTACCTTCTATATTTTTGTCTTGGAGGACTAGGATCACATCACAATATTTTCTATTATTAAGAACAAAGTGTTTCATGATAATTTTTATCATTTATTATTGACGTAGACGTATGACACTTGTAACATTCCGGTCAAATATTATTAATTTAAATAAAATAAAATAGAAACTAAATACAAAATCGCATTTATGGTAATTCTTTTTCCACAAAATACGGGAAAAATTTAAATCGTTTATTAACTTGTCCGGATTTATAACTTCAAGTTCCAACACCAAAATACAAATCCAATAAACCAATAAAACAATTGTTTACAACTACATAAAAAGTAATACAATAATAAAAATTCCATAAAATAGTTCTCCCATGCTAGTCCCCACTCCGGCTCTATTCCTCACCAGCACCACCTGCAACATCATCTTCTCCTGTGTAAAACATTACACGATCATCGCCAAACACAAGCATATAGGGTGAGCTAACATATACATATATATAAAATCACAATTCAAAATGTACATACACATACATTATAGAAACTCTATTCCCTTATTCCATAAACATGACCACCACCATGTTTATTCACGTTCTACATCTTTAGATGATAACATTAAGATATCCTTTGTTGCCACCATCTAAAGGCCACAACTTGTAGAAACACGTGAGAGAATATCATGCTACAGACCACGCTCCGCAACGCCAGGTGGAGTTCCCAATACAAACCACAATTTGTACTCTCAACACAAGATTAACACATCACTGGCCATAACATGCGAATGCTCAATCAAGTGGAGACCCTCCGTACAAGCCACAACTCACACACTCACAACGGTATCACTCACCGTTCTAAGCCACAACTCAAGGGATACCATTTTGAGCCACAACTCAATGAATGCTCTAGTAAGTCCATCTTTAAGGTATCACCCAAAGCCTTATAAACCACGCACATCCATAACACATAATGCCATTGCCCCTGCATTATCGCCTAGTGTTGCTCTAGAGCCTCCAAGCGAAAGCCAATTGCATACCGCCTGGCGGAACCCCTATACCACCAGGTGCTTTACGCCTCTAATGCCTTTGTCCTTACAAGTATCACCTGGCAAAAGCACCCTCACCGCTAGGCGCCATGCGTCCCAGTGGGGGTCTGGAATTGTAGTTATCGCCTGGCAGTTCCAATATCACCATCAGTCGCTACACCAGTACAACGAGTTTACTAGTTATTTTCCATTACAGCCCTATGTTTCCAATTTCGTGTAAGTACCACAATAGTCTTTTAACCTCTATTACTCAAAGAAGTCCTCTGTACCATTGCATATGTATCCATATATTCAATTCTACCCCTACCAACTATAAAATAGTAGCCAATTTATCTATGTTTTTCCCCAACCAAGTACCATACCTCACAATACCTTTCACCTCCAAGTCACTATAGGTATAGCCAAATATTTCCCTATGAACCCACCTCAATATGTGATCAATCCAATGTCCAATTCAATAACTTAAACTCATAAAGAACATGATCATGCTTCCAATTCAGGTCACATTTAAACTTATCTCTAGCTAATAGCTAACCTTTCCTTCCATTCCATACATAAGTAAATCCAAGTTTACTCTCATTAACCTTCACCATTTCATGTATGAACCCACATTCATCATACCCTTACCTTTTATGATATTTTCCCTGTATGATCTAAAGTAATCACCACAGAATTTGGATCTCGCACTCATTCACGTCACGCACACTTACTGCATATACTACTATGTTGGCGCCTGGCGGCAAACTAGGTGTCATCAGACGGTGCATCCAAACCTCGAATCTCCCAAATTTCATCGGCACCTACATGAACCCTAACCTTAGAATCCCTTCATTTTACCATTTCTCCTTCAATAAGTCACTCTAATTCATTTTCCAACATGTGTTTACATTCAATTCTTACTATTAGATTATCAATTCACTGCCATCACAATTTGCACCATAATTAACCCCAATTTTTCCAACACCCTAAAGCTTCATACATTTTAGTTCAATTAATCCCAAGTACATCTTAATTCGCACAACATCAAAATCGTGCCAACATTGCTCGTATCGCTTGGCGAGTGTTCCTCACCGCCATGAGGTTCATCCAAAAGCCCAAAAATTGGGTTAGACTAATTGCGTCGCCTAATGGTCAATTCATGTCGCTAGGTAGTTCTTCGCAAGAACCCAAAATTATAGGGAAATTCATATGAGTCGTCTGGCGGTCCTTCAAAACTACTAGGCGGTTTCTTAAAATTTTCCAGAAATACGAATGAAAAATAGAGCAACTAGAGGAGAAATATCACAACATATAACACATTACAAAATTATCACAAGTAAACTAAAATCGATTAACAAGTCCCCTAACCTGGATTCCTTACTCAAACTTAAAAATCTTAGAGTCTCTTCTTGATCCGCAATGACCTCCCTTTGCTCCTCCAACAACAACTCTCAATCCTTTCTAAAGTACAACTTTATTGCTCTAAAAATTCCTTACCAAAGGTTCCACATTCTGCCTTTCTCTTTTCTCTCTAGTGTCTCTTCTCTCTCCCTCCCTAAACTCACTTAATTAGGCCTAATTACCTAAAAACGAAAATGCATTAAGAGAGGCGTTAATGGCCATCAAATGCCATTAACAACTGATTTACTTAGCCTTTCCAATTGCTCTCTACGACAGCTAGAGTTTCTGACCATTCTCATCCATGCAAAAAAAAAAAAGAATTTAGTAAAAACAAACCTATTTTGCATCTACCAAGATTTGAACACATAATCATCTAATTTCAAAGCAAGTACACAACTAATTCAGCCAATTCATGTTTCATGATAATTCTTATACATCTAGGAATATATTATCACTCATCATGATCAAACATATTGTCAAAATAACAAACAATTAAAATAATTTACACAAATGACATTCATAAGACCCAAACCCAAATGCTCTCATAATAATCAAGTACTCTCAACCATTTGAACCAGTACTATTCCACGTCACAAAATCCATGATTAAATGCTATAAAGGTTCCCACTACCCGCATTTATTAAATAATTATTTAAATTTCTTGGGTCTTACAACACTTCATGCATATATTATTTATAGGTTAAAATACTTTTTTTAGCTCTTTGGTTCTTATAAAAAATTCAATTAAATTCCTAATTTTTATTGTGCTCAATTTAGTCCTCTAATTTTATTAAGATAATATATTAGATACTTTTCGTTAGATCGGTGTTACATTTTCATTAAAATTAATATATCAAATTACTTCACCTAAAAAGTCTAAATATTCAAATTTATTTTATTGTATTGGTGGAACGATTTGATGTATAAATTATAAAAGAATTTTAATGTCAATCTAACAAGAATAACCTAATTTATTCATTTTAAAAATTAGAGAATTAAATTGAACCAAATAAATATGAGAATATAATTGAATTTTTCATGAAAATTAGAGGAGGAAATTAGGATTTTAACCTTATTTCTATTTGTACATGTACGTTCTTCTTTGACATGTATCTATTTTGATCTTGTTTCACGGTTTTTTCTTAAAGCTTTTCTTACTTTTTTATCAACAACTTGTGTTTGATTAAATATCATCTTTTATTTTTCTTAAATACCTATTTCATATTATATAACTTATATAAAACGTACAAAATTATCTTACTTTCTATTATAAAAATATTGTTAAAAAAAGAAGGCTTTTGAAATTAAGACACATGTATTTTTGAAAGACTTAACTTATCTTTATCTTAATAGGGAGGAGGACTTAACTTTTAACACTCTCGAGTGTGATTTCGACCATAAAGAAGAGGGTGGAGTGCCCTTATTAGAGAGAAAAAGTGCTTCCATTTGGAATATAGCGCGTGTTGCACAAATGAATCAAGGATATATATCATATAAAAAAAAAGGGTTTCATTAAAACCAGTGACACTTTTGGCCATGTGCGAACTCACCAACTCGTAGCATGACTTGTGAGTTTGATGAAATTAGGTCGATTTCAATGATCCAAGTTCAACATTATATTAGTACAAAAATGAGTTAACTTATTTCGGTTACTTGAATGTGGACAATTTTAAGAATTACAATTTCATTATAACAGTTATGGGTGAACCATTTAATTATAGGACATAAATTACTATCACTTTTGCCTATCATTATTGGTATATTAAAAATAATAATAGTAGTAACAATAATAGTAGAATATTTCATATATTAAATTATATAATTAATTTTTGTTCTTGTATAATAATGTAAGATAAATACAAATTCTGAATTTATTGGAATTATCAACCTTAACCATGCGTTCACAAACTTAAATTAAGCCAAATTTGATTTCAAATTTTAAATTAAAATTCGTGTTAAAGTGAGATAAATTAAATTGAACTTATCTTTAATCTTACATATAATGTCTTCTTTATAATTGATAGTATAAGATTTTTAAATGATTTTGCTTAAGACTTAAGCTTAAAAAATAATAAGACAAAACATGTTAAAGAAAATAAATGTAAAATTTAAAAGGAAATACAAATTTTTTTAATTATTATTTGAGATTTAAGTGAAAGAAGATAGACACACTTTTTTAATAGAAGAAAGGAAAAAGCAGCTGAACCTCACTATATATGCTTCGTTATTAGGATATGGACAATTTTTCATTTCTCTTTTCGCAAAATTTCGGATCTCTTCAGTTTCATTGAATCAAAACCCTAATTCCCCCAATTTCACTTTTCAACATCGAAACCTATCTCTCTCGTTCTCGCTCTAAGTTCCTGACCGTTTTCCCGTTCTACAGCTTGATTCTCAGGTTCTTTCTTCTTCTCCTTTTTCTTCTTCTTCTTCTTCATCTTCTTCTTCTGCTTCTCAATTCTCTCCATAGTTTTTTTGCTTTTAATCTCAACCACAATTATAAAATTTTGCCAATTAAACTCTATTATTTGGTTTCAGTTGTTTAAGTTGTATTTTTCTTTTGCTTTCGCAATTGTGGAATTTCGCGATTTGCATTCCGCATTCGGATTTTTGGAATCGGAATTGCCGGGACGTGTTTGGATTTGGTCTGGGTTTGGTTTTGTAGTTGATGGATCCTTGGTCGTGATTTTGCTGTGGATTTTGGCTTGTGTTGCTGATTTTGATTGTGCTGTACTGGGTGCACGTTGGCAATATGTTCTGAAGACTGAAACAACAATAATGGCTTTAATTAGTAGCATTGGATGTGCTTAGCTGATAATATGAATTTTTTTATATTTTTCCTTACTATATGGGTGTGCTTATTCTAATATGAGTATGTTGGTGGTTGAGTTTATGTGCAACTGATTGTATGTGTTGCTGTATCAGATAATGCTATCTTTGTTTCAGGCATCTTACATTTTTAGGTTTCTGCCTTTCATTAGTATAGTACTGAAACTACTGCATTAATTAATTGCTTATCGTTGCTTAAGTTGACTGTAATGATCTTTGTTTAAGTTGGAACATCGTTTTCTTCGTTTTTAATTCTGGATGAACTTTACCGCAATAGGAGTGTGTAATGTTTTTTTCTGCACAGATTGTCTTGTTCTATTCTCATAGTAAAAGGGATTGAAGGTAACTAATAAATAGTTAGTAAGAGTGGAAGGTTAAGTATATGATTTGATTTAGTCTATCCAAATTTACATGGGGGCACGACAAAATAGAATATGAATCAAGTAATTATAATTCTGATTTTATTATTTTTGTTGAAGTTAGTGTTCCTACATGTAGTCCTATTCTGATTGCTAGTTTCCTCATTTCCATCATAATATTCTGTACAAGAGAGGAAGGTCAGGTAATAGACTAGTAATATTGAGTGATTGTAGGACTAAGACTAACTGAAATGGAGCTGGGTTTTCTAAAGCTTAGCTGCAATGAATGTTGATATTTATTGAACTTGACAAGTATGCTGTATTTGTACCTTCCTTTGTTTGGTGACTGACCCGGTATTGTATATCCTTTATGGGGGTGGAAGGTTAGGTATATGGGAATTATGACCTGTTGGAAAATTGATTTATTGCACTTAGGTTTCAAAATAAGTGGAGAAATGGGTCAGTGGATCTTTGTTATTTGTTCTTTATGTTCTGTTGAAAATTTGGATATTATTGTACCTGTACCTGATTGAAGTGCTGTAATTGTATCTGTGTGGAGAGTTATTTATTTGTTAGGAAATCTGCTATTGTTAGGGTGTATGCAAGAATTTGTAGGGGTTATTGCTAGGGAATTGGCCTGATTGGGCCGTAACCAACTGCCAGCTTGGCCATGGGTTAGAATTGGAAGCAAATTCTGTTGTAAGCTATGGAGAAATATTAAACAAGAGGAGAAGAGTATAGAGAAGCAAAGGAATTAGTGTCTGAGGAATGGATGCAACGATTCATGGCCTCTCAAATGTCCTAAGTTACTGTATATTTTGAGTTCAGCTGAGTCAGGTTTTGTTAGATTACGTGATTCCTGAACAGCTGAGTCAGGTTTTGTTGGATTACGTGATTCCTGAACTGTATCAGTTTCCATCCGTTCTGTACTTGATTAAACAAATTGTAGTAACATCTCCTCAGGTTTTCTAGAATCAACTCACCCCTCTTTTTTATCCTTACAATGGCCTCCCTTGTAGGGGGGTGTAAGTGTAATGTTTGAATGTTCCTTAAAAATTTAAGTGGTGCATGTGTAATTAAAATGGGGTGTCAGTGTAATGTTTTAAAAGCAAAGCGGAGGTTTGTGTAGGATTTTAAAATAGTTGGAGTGTTAGTGTAGTTTTAAAATACTTCAGTGGGTGTATGTGGAATTTGCACAACTAATTATCTACTTTGGTTTTGATAAGGGTTACAAAGTGTGGGGAGATCCTTGTATTGTTTTGGTTGTTTTAAAATTTTAATTGTTTTAATTTTTCCTGATTAAAGCACTGTAGTTGCATCTGTATACAATTTGTGGACTAATCACTATTACATTCTATTCATTCAATACTTAGATTGAAACAAATTATTGACTCTTGCTTTTCATCCTTGCTTTTTTAAATGGTAGCAATGCAATTTTCATGCTCTGTAATGTGCTTCTGTAGAGAGCATTATTTTTGGTAATCAAATAGATTTTCAATTGCATGAATCCTCTAGTTCTCATTAAAATTTACAGAGATCATCATGGACATTAATGAAGTTATTCCAGAGAAGCAGTTTGTGCCACAAACATTCAGGGGACAGAAAAGCAGTTTCTTCTGAAGGAAACTTCTTTTAAGGATAACTATAATCCATTTGGTTTTCTAGAATTATATTTTTTTAATTGGTTACTGTCCCTGTTTTCCTTTTCCCTCTGTAGTTTGTTGTAGTTTAAACTGTGTTCTGTTGTCATCCTGTAATCCTTTATGAACTTGATTGTTTGCAAACAGATCCATACCCGTGATGGTATTGATGTTAACAGATTGTTATCTAGTAGATATGATTTATTTATTTATTTTTAATTTTTGTTGTTGCCTATAATATTGTTTCTATAGTAATTTGTTAGTTCACTAGAAAACAATTTAATCTGATTATTTCTCTTTTATGTTTCAGGGACATATTTTCTACTAAAAAGATGTCGCCTTCCAAATCTAAGTCTAAAGATAAAAAGGCTGGCAAAGAAGCTCAGAAGTCTGTTGCCAAGTCTTCTGGATCTGCTAATGCAGTAGCTGGTGTACCAGCTAGTGCATACAACCCTTTATTGGGAACATTCCATACTTTGGAGATGCAACCAGCATCTACTTCCCAAGTACAATCGAATGGTCGTTTTCGGAATATAGATGAGACAGATGAACATCCCGCTGGCTCAGTGATAGCTGGTGTGGAGTATGATTCTGTTTCTAACAATGGTAGTTGGTCTGGTGAGTCTGAGGACCATAAAGAGAAATCTTCTATTCCTCCTGCTCGACTGGAGGCAGTTCCGGGAGCTGATAATGACAAACGAGAGAAAATTCGCCAGAAGAATGAAAAGAAACATCAACGGCAGAAGGAAAGGCGGGCACAAGAGTTGCATGATCGTTGCAGTGGATATATAATGTCAAGGAAACTAGAGGCACTTGCTCAACAGCTTGTGGCAATGGGGTTTTCTCACGAGCGTGCAACAGTAGCATTGATACTGAATGAAGGAAGGGTTGAGGAATCAGTAGCATGGCTGTTTGAAGGTGGTGAAGAAGCAGATAATCATAAAGATGCAAATATAAGTGGGAGTAATTTGAAAATTGATATATCAGATGAACTGGCTCGGATAGCAGACCTAGAAATCAAGTTCAGTTTCTCAAAACAGGAGGTTGAAAGAGCAGTTGTTGCTTGTGAGGGTGATCTTGATAAGGCTGCAGATTCTTTGAGAGAATTGAAGCTGGATCGACCATCTGGTCCACCAAAGCCAGATGAAGTTGGTGATCCTCCTTCATTTGGTAGTAAGCAGACAGGAGTTGTGAATCAGAATGCTAGGTCACAGACTAAACCCATTCTTTCTCCAAAAAAAGATGAAAAGGATTTTAACTATACCAAGCAAGCAATTACTGGAGGGTCAGCTGAATCCAGCAACAGACCTATGCAGCCTCTTAAGAGAATCCAATCCAAGTCTGATTGGGCAAAGCCTCAACAAGCTTCTATACCAGCTGACAAGAGGTGGCCAATTGCAGGATCTAATCCTTCGGTTTCTTACTCGTTGGCATCACCATTGCAAGTGTCACCCACACCTGCTAAGACAGAAGCTTCTTATGCGGCTGTTGGAGGTGATTATAAGAACCCTCAACCTGGTTCAGCTAGGGAGCCAGTAATTGTGATGCAGCGGCCTCAAACTGTTAATACAAAGCAGATTCCAGCTGCCAGCTTGAGTTCTTCTCCTCCTGGAATAGCTGCCAGTTGGTATCCAACTAACAGTGTAGAAGTCATGAGGTCCAATGGCTTTATGTCTCATCCTCCTAGCTCTAAAAGCCTCAGTTCAAACTATTTCAGTTCTAATCAAATGTACCACCAACTTCAGGGTCAGCCTCCTCAACAGTTTGTGGCTGGCAACAGCAGTTCGGTAGATCTGCAAGCAACCAACCGAGGGAGTAGCCTATGGAATGGAACAATGGCTGCGTCTCCAACACTTGCTGCTGCTTCTTCTCTTGGACTCTTTTCTGGGCTAGGATCTGCAGCAACTTCAGGGTCAACTTCTCCAGTAGACTGGAGCACTGGTGGATCAATGCAATTTGATTATACCAACATAGACTGGTCCTTGGATAGAGGCTTATCTCCACCTAGGTCTAATGCATTATTGCTTGGGCTTTCACCTTTTGCAAAGAGTGGTACTCTATACGGCTCAAATGCTTCTGGTGTGGTTCCTCAGCCAGCAATGAGATCATTACCCTCTAATGGTAGCATTGTTCCCTTGCCTGGATTGCAAGATGGTGGAGTATCTCCTGCTGAAACATCAGGTTCTCGGGAATGGAGTTCTCCATTTGAAGGGAAAGATCTTTTTAGTTTACCGAGACAGTTTGTTTCTTCTCCCTCCCTGTAGAGTGGAGGGGAGAAATCAAATGAATAAAAAAAAAGACCAAAAAATGTGTGGATTTGATGTTTGTTCTTATGATGCTATAGTTGATATGATGTTGGTCGTAAGCTTTCTGTGAAAAACAGCCGTCGAATTTCACATGCACTGTACACTTCCCCGTCCCATGCACAATTCACTTTCATACCCAAAACTTTTCACCGTCCAAACCAGACGAGTTATACAAAATCGGATATTTTACTTATACTGCAGCCTCAAGGACACCATATAAACTGGGTAGAGCCGTGGAATGTGTGATAACATCTAAAATATTCCATCACTCCCCAGTTCTGTGGCAGTGGTACATTTTTTTTAAAAGGTTTAATTATTAATTTTATCACTTAATTATTATTATTTTGTGAATTTTATCACTTTATTTTTTTAATTTTACAACTTTTATTTTTTCATGTATTTTATGAAACATCTTATCCCAAAACGGATCAGTAAAGTGAAAATGGAATGTTTGATGGTAGAATTTTGATAGAGATATTTTAAGTGGTCAATTTCGAGAAATGGTAATAGGTCAATATTAATTGTGTAATTAAGCTTTTTAAGCCAAGGGCAATTGTTTTATATAACTGGTTTGGAAACAGATATAGTCACGTTACACATTGGAATAAAAACACTAATAAAATTTTGTGGATGTTCATATAGGATAGATATTTGCATAATGTGGTGTTTTTTCAATAAGTTTTCTTCAATAATATGTTCAATAGAAGATTGTAATGAGTTATTAGTGGCGTATTTTATGTTAATATAGAAGACCTACATATCCGCATACTGTAACATTCAATTTCAATACGATGCCAGATTATCTCAAAAGGTCCAATTGCACATGAGGTACCATAAGGTTAGGAATATTTTGAATTGCAATTACCAAAAATGAATTCTCAATTCCACAACTTTTGAAAGTACAATTTAAAATTAAAAAATGCCTTCAAGACTGTTCAATCCAAAAATCTATTTCTACACAATTATATTCTAAATTGTATAATCTATAATACAATTTAAAATAATAAAAAAATGTATTCTAGACTGGATGAATGAAGAGAAGGTCCTCATTAAAAATATTTATATAAGCAGTCAAATACTAGACACAAACAAATAGTTCATGAACCATTTATCACCTTTTGACAAATATTTCTACATTTATATCGTAAGTTTACTTCCCACCAAAAAGGGATATCAAGGAGAAAATTATCTAAGTATTCTGTGCAGGTAAAATATCAAAAATCAAATTTTCGCCATAAAAACATTCCAATGTTAATTACATTAAGTGGTATAAAAATAAAAAAGATCATCCAACTTTGAAACAGAACTAAGATCATCTTTAACTTGCAACATTATTTTTTTGGTCTCTGAATAATTGCTAATAACCAGGACAAATTATTCGGACATTGTTACTTCTTAGATGCCCCTGCTTAATATTTATTCAATCGATTTTCTCTCTAATTTTATTGTTTCCCAGCAGTTAAATTGCAAAACTTAATTTTTACACCACTGAATGATGCAGGAGAAAAAAATACAAGATAATGCAATTTTGCATTTTTGCATTATTGTCTTCTTATCTTGAAAGACCATATGGTTAAACAGACTCTGAAACAACAGAAGCAGAGGCAGAAGAAGGATTTGAAGCAGGTTCTTGATACCACTGGTTTTCCTCTCTAGTTAGAAAATAGGCATCTGCAAATGAAGGTGAGAAATTCACATCAAAATCAAAATCCATCATAAGCTCATTCTAAAGCACCATCCTAATAAATATAAGTACTTAACATCTTGGTAACATGAAATGCATACACTTGTTGAAATAATTTTACTAAAATAACCTTTTCCCAGTAAATGTATTACTTTTATCTTGTGCAAATACATTAACATTGATATGGTTTAAATTAGAAATAGAAGTAATACTTCATTGAATGCTGAAATAAAATTAACCCTTTCAGTTAATGCACTTAGAGAAATACTTTTAAGGAGACTCCACCAAAAAGGCCATTTTCCTCACCGAAGTGTACTTGCCCCATCAGGACTTCATTCAATAGGGGCATTTGAATTGAAATTAGTTAATTTTTCAAATTAAAATAATATTGAAAGGATTTATATTTCTGACAACTTATATTTTGCAGATCAAATGCATGTTGAACCTCTGCACATTCTTATATGCAATATAAGTAAAATTAAACAATGTGAACTGGTAAATTCATTTCCCACTTTCCAAATCATAAGAAACATAGAATTAATCATTTTTGCTTCTAGATAATGGATATCTGCATATGGAACTAGAGCTTCAATATATCAGACATGGATGTAATTTTCTACCTTTGAAGGTTAATTTATCAAAGCTTACCTGATAAGAACACATCTTTGTATTCATCATCATCATAAACAAATTGTGGAGGATCAGGAGAGCCAATTCCAACAATGGTGCTTCCACTGCATGAGATGTATTCAGACAGCATGTAAGATGATTGCATCTTTTCAAATCATGACTCCATATTCCAACAAAAAGAAAGAGGATCAAGACAAATATTGACCACTTCAGAAGAATGAATACCATTCAGAAAAGGGAAGAGTAAACATCAGTTTACTTTTATGTATAACCTTTGATAGAATTAATTATAATGGAATTGTAGAAAATAGAGAATGAAAAACCTTCTTCTCTCATATTTCTGGATGGAATATACAGCGATATATATATATATATATATATATATATATATATATATATATATATATATATATATATATATGGAGGAAGATGAGACAATAATTGTGAAGAGTGACTAACAACATTGCTCTGTGGTAGAAGGGATTAGTCTCACACAAAGGGTGTAGAGAAACCTTTGTAAAAACCACAGAATATGTTTGTGCCTGGGGCCAGCTCTAGCATGTTTATATGACTTTTACGAAAATGCCAGTCTAGATATTAAAGAATTATAGGTTTTCCAGTGTTTTCACCTTCCTGACATAAAAACAGCACCATATTCTCCACGACCAGCTGCACTAATGCGCTGCTTCAGTCTTTTGAGAGATGGAAGAACTTCAAAAGCGGGAGGTTCTGCAGATGAAGGAAAAGGAAAATATGAAAAGAAAATTAAAGCCAAAAGCACCAGAACAGTACCAAACTTCAATGAGAATCAAATATAACTTTGGCAATGATAAGAAGAATTGATGTTGTGCAAGATATTAAGGGACACAGTTGATTTTTCAGTAAGTTGTACATACAATTATACAATGAGAATAGAATAGTAGAATATCAATTCTGGTATATACCATCATTCTAGACATCTCATAGAATTATGTAGAACTTGCATTCAATAAAATCAAATCAAAGCCAAAGTGAGAAAACACATAGCTAAAAGCATACCTAAATCATTAATACAAACATCTTGTGAGATACCAAGTTTTGAGATCTTCTCCAACAATGTTAAAGGATCAACATTACTAGTCTGGTCCAAACGTAGCCTCTGTATCATCAGAAGTTGTTAAATTCGTGACTAAAAGTTGAGGGAGATGGGGTATGGTTTCATTACTACTCCGAAAAGACAAATTACCTTGTAGACTTCTGCAGTTGAACATGCTTGTGGGGGTTTTATGAGAACCATTGGAACGTCCAGAGAAACTGGTGGAGGAATATTCTCAACAACCTGCACAGGTGAAGAAAAAATCTTGAATAAAATATAATGATAGGGAAATCATATTCAATAAGAGTTTAGCTGCAAGCAAATGGTTAAAAGGGTTATAAATGCATGGGAGTTCTGTAGTCACCGTCAAGCACAATAGTTAGACAAATCACTTCACATTCAATATAACTTTGCTCATATTTAATCAGCACAGAATGACTATCAAAGTTTTATACCATGACTCTTTAAGCTGTATTCTAGGAAGTGACATAAATCTCTTCACAATTATAACATCTAATCAGAATTGTAAAATATTATCAATTGGTGAATCCGGACAGCAAGATATAAAAATAAATAAGAAGTAAGCATCTTACGGTTTTCTCAAATATGAATTTGAGAATGGAAGGTACCTAATTTTTTGACTAACCTCTCCTCGACCAGTGCAATAGGCTGCTCCCTGAGAGAAAAAGAAGGGAATATCTGATCCAATCTCACTTGACCATTCTTGGAGTTCTTTCTCTGAAGCAATGCCACCACTAAATTGATTTGCTGCCCATAGTGCAGTTGCAGCATTGCTACTTCCACCACCAAGCCCTGCCCCAGTAGGCACTCGTTTATCCAGATGAATCTGACAACAACATGACCATACATAACACACATGAAATCTTGGGGTAAGATGAGTTTAGATGAAAAGATAGAAGCATGCTGATTTTAATTAAAAATGGTAAAAATTAGGAAGAGAATAAACATCGTAACTTCGTACCCAAAAGAACTTGTCGCTACCAGTCTTCTTCCTATAAAGGTTAAGCGCCTTAATAATCTGTTAAAAGAGAATTTCCATATAACATTCTCTGAAATGTGAACAGATAAATGACCAGAAGAGGAAGAGAATGAGAAGGGAAACAGTAGTACCAGATTTCTATCATCAAGGGGCACCCCAGACACATTGGTTGAGAGGCTATCCTTGGTTTTTGAAGGTGACAAAGAGAACTTAATTATGTCACCTAGACTTATCACCTGAAAGACTCAAAAAAAATGCAAAACATGCTCAAAATGCATAAACCATATTAAAAGGTAAATCAAATAAGAGAGCACTGAAGTAGTTGCCAAAATGTGATAACCTCTTACATGAAAAAGGGATGCCAAGTCATGATACCCATCTTCCCTCTTGTTTGTTATTCTCAAGAAAACATTTATCTGCAGAAGAAAAGGTAGCAATGTCAACACAAAATAACCAAATTTGGGTAGCCTCCAAGCAAAAGCACGGGGAAAGTGGTTACCTTGCAAGGAGAGAACAAAGTAAGCCTCGAAAGGGGAGCTTCCCTGTCCACTTCATCAGCCAACTGGTTAAACCTTGCTTCAGGGTCATACACAATCTAATCTCACCAACAAAAGATTACAAAATTTAAAAAACATCTGTTGATAATCAAAATTCAAACCTAAAACAAATGTTATTCTACACAAACAACCACACTGAAACTTCGATCCAGAGCATAACACACTAAAAAAAATTCAAACTTTATCCCTAAACAAACTTAATTCTACACAAACAACACTACTGAAACTTCAATCAGTAAAAAAGCATAACAAAAAAGAAAGAGGGGAAGAAAAATATGTAACCTCTACTTGTCTCTTAGAAGTGTCGGAATCGGAAGCCATGGCTCTAACCAAATGGGGTCTCTGAAACCGAAGCTTAGAATGAAAATTGGATGTCCCATTTGGTCTGAATTGAGAAAAATGGCTACTTCTGAAGGAGTTTTGGGAAGTGGGGAAGACATAGCTACTGCAAAGAAGGTGAGAAGCAGCCATGGGTGGTTGAAAGATCGGAACTTGAATTCAGGTGCAGATTGGGCACGTGAAAAATTTTCTGTAAGTGATGTGCTTCTTGTTCGTCGTTTATTCTTCCTACAAAATCTGGTCAAATTCAATTGTGCCGGTAGGAAAAATTCTTAAGAATGGTTTAAAGACTGTTTTAAAACTCTAATTCAAACGGTCAAAGCCGACAAATCACTTCTTTACATGTTTTTTTCAGAGTCTGGCTAGCAGAGGTGGCTTTAATGGGGGACTGATTAAAGAAGAACTATTTTTTTAGTTAATATATATAAATAATATAACTTATAAAAAATAAAACAATAACAAGCATATAATAGTCATTAAAAAATTATTAGTTGGTGATTTTCTCCTACTCAACCCAAAATTGTAAAATTAACACATGTTAATGCATGATGAAATTTTCAACGTTAAAGTAAGTAATCTTATGAGGAATAAAATGAAAAACTTTTCTCTTTCTATTTGAATTTATCAAAAGGTTAACAATAAGTAAGAATTTTAAACTTCTTTTCCTACAATAATTTTTTCGCTAATATCTTTTTCATTTTATATGAACTCTCAAGATATTTTATTAAAATAATTGGATTCCATTCCTTGGTTTTTTAGTTTTATCCTGGAAGTGATGATGGCTTCTCCATTTTTATTAAAAACTAAAATTTATTATTTACAACAAAAAAGACAAAATTCAAATTGTTAGAAGAAAGAAAAAGAAAAGAAGAGAATGCCTCACCAAAAAATTTTAAATCACCAATATATATATATATATATATATATATATATATATATATATATATATATATATATATATATTGCTGTCGTAAAGATTGACTCTACAGGCTGTTAAAAATATAATATCTTAGCAAGAAAATAAATGTATAATAATAAACATATGTTTAAAGTATTACCTTGTATTATTATTGATGATCTTTTAGTAATCCGTTGCTAATCAGATATTTAGATTAATGACATAATCCAATTACTAAGTTTCAATTAATAAATAATTAAGACATTTTGTTCTTCATTAAGAGTAGTGGTACCAATAATTCTTATGTTATACTATATATACATATATATTATATAAATAAATAAATATATGTATATATATAAAGTGTAAATTATAATAGTATCTTTAATATTTATATATTTTTTTATTTTGTATTATTATAATAGTTTCTTTGAAAAGTTTAAATGAAACTTATACAATGTTTATAAATAAAAAATATGTAATAATTTAATGTTCAAAGAAAAAGAAAAAATGTTGGTATGAAGTTTTAAAATAATGAAATATTAATGTAATTTGAAAATTTTTTAAACTGTTGCAGAAATTCAATAAACATGACACAGTTGAAGGTTTATTTCCATTTACTTAAAATTGACCGCAAAGTTCACGTGGATACGTACTGCAACTCTCATAAAAATCCTATCCCACCAGCCTGTTTCTGTTCCGCATTTCGAGGTTCATCTTCTGCGCTACATTATTCCCCTATTTATTTATCTCCGTCCCTAAGCAGCGGTTGTGTTTCACTTGAGAGGAAGGTTTACAAGGAGAGAGAAAGAGATGGAAAGAATTAAAAAGTGAAGTTATTTTTATTTTTTTTAAAAGATTAGAAAGTAATTTTAAAGTACATTAAAAAATAAAATTAGTAAAAGTTTATGATTGAATTGAATAATATAATATATTAAAAAATATTAATTGATAAAATAAAATAAAATTATTAAAATATTTCTAATGTTAGAAGTAATATAAAATATTATATATGTGACATCCCATTTTAGAAAGATATTTACGTCACAAGATCATGATAACGAGAAGCACTTAGATAATTAAAAAAGAAAAGTAGGAAAGATAACTATTACAGTAATCCGGAATTTACTTAAAGGAAAACTTAGGCGTACCACATAGTCCTAAGCAAAAGGAAATCTTAAAAGTTCAACAGTCTTGCAAAAGGGTTGCCCTCAAGGCAACTAATACAAAAGGCCTTATGGCCATGAAATTACTCCTAAGACATCCAGACAGGGGAGTCTAGGCCGCACCGCTGCTTCTCCCGGATTCATCTCGAACAACCTTCTCATCTGCTCCCACCAGAAGGTGATCATCGCAAAAGAGAAAACATAACAGAAACAACACAAAATGCAAGGGTAAGCTAGTGTAACTTGAAACTAATCATGGTTTAAAGAACAAGTGCATAAACATTCACAGGCATACAACACAGAGACACATAAGTCATGTTATGGCAAACAAGCAAGACACTATGACTCAATTATCCGGATAAATATATTAAGATCGGATTCACCGGACGCTTGCACTTGTGGTGGCCTCTACTGCTCTGCAGAGCCATTGCCAATGGGTTTCACCCTACCACGCACAAGGTTAGCCTTTAAGCGTCTAAGGCCATTATCCTGCCAAAGACTAGGGCCTCCCGCTACTCTCACCACTTGGGTCAGTTTGCTCTACTTGAGACTCACTGACCCCTTTAGAGTTTCGGGATGCGATCCTTACTTGAATCCTTATCTTAATATATACACTACACGCCACCATAAAGTCTTCCCACGAGACTCATGGAATTACGCCTAACACACCAAATTTATGTTTCATACCATGTCCACCACCTTTATTTAGAACATCCAATCCTCATGCAAGTTCTCAACCAACCAACCAAACAAAATTCATGTGTTATTCATGCCAACATACCAACTTTTAGTTCATAAGATTCAAGCAACCATATATATATATTCACATGCTCTAGGTTTTGAAAGAAAGGGGTAAATAAATAAATCACACAATTCACCCATCAAACAAAGAGGAAAACAGATTTGGAACCACCCGCTGCAGTAGCCTCGCTCAAGCTAGGAGTTGTCGCCCAGGCGAGAGAAGTTGTCTCGCTCAGGCGACTGGCTCTCGCTTAGGCGAGCCTACAACAGTGGGTCATTGGAGGATTCACGATCTCTCGCTCAGGCGACGCTGTCTCGCCTGAGCGAGCTGGCCTGTCGCTCAAAATGCAGCCCCTCGCCTGGGCGAGTGCTCGAGGCAGAACCAGGGTGAGCATCCTGATACTCTCGCCTAGGCGAGACGAGCTCGCTTGGGCGAGAATAGCAGAGTTCACCACTGTCATCCCACATGCAATGGCGGAAACAGCTCAGATCCACTCCCAAATTCACATGCAACTCCATTTCATTCAACAAAAGCACACCACACACGCATAAAAACATACAACGACCAAAAACAGCCAAATAGTGATTTAAAACCAAAGAATCTAGCTTCCCTTACCTCTTTAAGCGCTAGAAAACACAACGGGTTCACACCACCGAACACCACAGCTTCAGTAACTACTACAATGAGCTGCAACCACGAAACCAGGACCAAACAAGGGTACGGAGTTAGATCCCCACCAACTCATGTGCCCAACAACGGAAGAAAGGGAAAGACCAGGAGAGTTCCCAGATTTTACTTACTTGAATGCCAAAACGAACTTAGCTAGTTCGAAGGGGGGAGATTCACCGTGCCCTAGCAGAGGACTTCTGCTTTCGTAGAGAGGTTGAGGGAAGACTGGCTTTCTGAAAACAAGGTGATGTGAAACTGTGAGGGGGTTTGGCAGGGTAGGGTGCCCTTCAGAGGGCTGCCCTTGGGCCTACGAAGGGCCAAGCCCAAACCTCTGGGATAGAAAGAAAAAAAAAGGGCTTACAATATAAATTATTTAAAATAATTTATTTAATTTTTATTGATTATGTAAAATAATAAAAAATATATTTATAAAAAATTGAATAATAAAATTTATTTGGTATGAAATTAAATTTAACATTTATTAATTTAATGTTTACATAAAAAATAATTTATTTATGTTATATATATATATATATATATATATATATATATATATATTGTTTTTAAGTCTTTAAAGTAGAAATTTTTTTGTTTATTTTGTGAAAACCCCATTATCTCTTCCCCTTATACTCTCTTCTCTCTGTTACCCATACCACAAAACAACACTTCTCCCTCTCTACTTTTCTCTGCCTTCTCTCTACCAGAAGACATTCTGAATTTTCATCCAAAAGTCTGAATTATTCTTTTTTGTTGCAAAATTCAGTTCCCCTTATACCTCTTCCCTCGGCTGCAATTCTATTTCCTCCATGTAAGTTAATTTCAGCCTTCCCCATCTCTCTTTAATTCGAAATTTTGGAGCTCCAATCTTGTTGAGCCAAATTGGGAACCTATTCTCACCTTGTGAACCTGCATTTCAGCTCAATAGGTTGTGCAATTGAAGTCCCCTTGGTTGGAAGTGTTCTAGCTAGTTAGTAACCTCTAGAGGTAAGGGAAGCTAACCATTTTTATTCGAATTGGTATAAAAATCTGTTTGATGAGTCTGAATTACATGTTTAAGTGTTGAAATGATGTTTGAATTGCATGAATTGGTGAGTGATTGATTTGTGTGTGAAGAATCTGGGCTCCTGCATGTGGGAACAGGTTCCTAATCTGGTATTTTTGCCTAGGCGAGTGACTCTCGCCTGAGCGAAAACACCAGAAAAACCCACCCTTGGTCTTGCACAAAGCCTCGCCTAGGCGAGCTCAGGTCGCTTGAGTGAGAGACACTCTCGTCTAAGCAAACTAGCTTAGCCTGAGCGAGAGTTCGCCCAGGTTTTTATTTTAGCCACTGTTAGAGCCTCGCCCAGGTGAGACTGACTCGCCTAAGCGAGATGGCCTCTCGCCTGGGCTAGATTGTCTAGCTTGAGCGAGGATCACTACAGTGGGAAGTTTATGGTTCTGTTGTAAAGAATTAAGTTATATGTCTAAATGAAACTTTGCACCTTTAGTCTCTTATATGCTTGAAATGTTATGTTAATATTCTGTGTGGTGAAATTTGTTGAACATGAATTAAGAGAGGTTGTGGTTGAATGGAATTTCAAGGGAAATTCAGATAAGTATGTCAGCGTCTGTAAGGACGTGAGAACTCCTTATTGGTTGGTATCCTGAAACTCCAATAATCATTCACGCTTAGATAGAGCATAATGGATTATGTCGTGAGAAGTAGTAGGAGGTCCTAGTCTTTGGACTTGATTGAGTCCTAGACGCGAAGGGGACTTACTCTGGGAATGGTCGGGTGATAACCCCTTGTGTCCAAACTTTGCAGAGTTTGGGAACCGTTACAGGTGCAAGCCACCAAGAGCTCCAATGTCGCTTACACAATCCGGATATGGATTCTAGAATTATACAATTGAGCTATGTGTTATGAATGATATTTATATTGTGAACTGTATCATTTTCTCTTATTTCAGTTAGCTTACACTTCTAGTTTATGTTTGCTTTTCCTTGTGTGTTCTCCTTTGCAATGCTCACCTACGGTTGGTGTGAGCAAAGCCGAATCCAGATGAAGATACCCCTCTTCTGAGAAGGAGTTGATGCTTTTTCTGGGATGTCCCGTGGTATTTTTTGGGTTTGATGCTGTGATGTTTTGGGATGTACAATTTAGCCTTTTTCTTATGCCTATACTTGCCTTTTTGGATTTATATGGCAATTTTGGATAACTGTACAAGTTATATATATATATATGTATATATATATGTATATATATATATATGTATATATATATATATACATATATATATATATATATATATATATATATATATATATATATATATATATATATATATATATATATATATATATATATATATATATATACATATATATATATGATAGTTATTCCCTACTATTTGTTGTGCTTGATCATAATATAATGTTTTATTTGGTAGTGTGAAAACTATTAAATGGGATGTTACATTTTTTGTATCAAAGTAGTAGTTCCTATAGGGTTTGTAGGTATGAGCTTGCTTAGCTTCTGTTGTGTGTTTCTCATTGTGTTTTGGTGTAGTTGTGGTATCTGTTAGCTAGACTAATGGTTCCTCTCTTTGTGTGGTCAGAGCTATGGCACCTAGGCCTCCTCCTCCTCCTCTTCCAAACCCGGATAGTTCTCACTGGGTGGAGACAATTAAGGCGATGTTAGCAGCCCTGCAACAGCAAATGCTAACATGGTGAATCAGCACAACCTAGCCTTACAACAGATGGAGTCTGCTAAGCTCGCAGCGGAGGCGACTCAGTAGAGGCATTTGGAAGCCCTGCATTAGTTAAAGGAGAATCGTTCTGCAGTTGGATCTTCCCAAGCTCCACCATCACGAGTACAATAGTGGAGTTTTGAGGATTTTCTTCAACATCATTCGTCCCGCTTCGATGGCAAGACCATCCCGAATGAGGCAAATCAGTGGATGAGAGATATGGAGCGAATTTATGATGCTAAGAGGTGCCCAGCAGAAAATAGGCTAGCATATTTTGAGTACCTGCTTACCGGAGAGGCTGTCCACTGGTGTTCTAGTATGAAGATGATGCTAGAAGACAGTAGGGAGCCTGTCACTTGGGAGTTGTTCAAGAAGAAGTTTTATGCTGAGTACTTCCCAAACAGTGAGGTAGAGTTCTTGCAGCTGATGCAAAGAGAGATGTCAGTATTAGAGTATGCTGAAAAGTTCAAGCACCTGGGCAGATTCCACACCTTGAGGATGGCTGAGGATTGGCAATGTAGGAAGTTTGAGAATGGGTTGAGAGGTGATCTCAAACTCATGGTGGCTCCGCTCTCTATCAAGGAATTTATTGCCTTGGTGGACAAAGCAAGGGTAATGGAGAAGTTAATAGCTGAAGTTGAAGCTCAACAGCGACCTCAGCAGAAGGTGGGAGGACCATATGGGTCCACGAGCCGACAGGATGATCGGAGGAAACCCTACTCTAGACCTTAGCCTCAGGGGTCCAGGAGATTTCCACCTTAGTCCCATCAACATCAATCTCACAGGCCACATTGTTATCATTGTGGAGGGCCCCACATGAGGAGTGCTTGCCCTCAGCTTGGCGGCAGGCAAACATGTCATAGATGTGGCCAGGAGGGCCACTTCCTCAAAGATTGCCCCATTAGTAGGAGTGTAGTGTCGAGGCCTCCGACGCAGTCTCAGCCATAGCAGACATGGGGAAGTGCAAGGCCTCAGGCAGCTGGCCGAGTATACGTCATGACGGGTACAGAGGCAGATAGATCAGGTAACCTCATCATCGGATCTTGTGTGATTGCTGGTAGGAGCTTGCATGTTTTATATGATTCGGGAGCGACACACTCATTTGTGTCGAAGTCTATAGTGGTAGAGTTGGGTCTCCCGACGAGGGAACTCCAGTACGACTTGGTGGTGTCCACACTTGCTTCTGGGTTGGTTAGAACCTCGATAATGTGTGCTAGATGTTTGATCGAGGTTGAGGGACGCAAGTACAGGGTAAACCTTATCTGTTTACCTCTGGAGGGGTTAGATGTAATCTTGGGAATGGATTGGCTATTTACTAATCACATTCTCATTGATTGCAATGAGAAGAAGGTGTTATTCCCCAACTCAGAGGAAAAAGATATGTTGATGTCCTCACAACAGGTGGATCAAGCCATCAAGGAGGGATCTTGGTGTTTCTTAATTCTGACCCAACTATCTGTTGAGAATGGAGATGGTCACCTTGGGACGCCAGTGGTAAGGGAATTCTCAGATGTTTTCCCTGATGATGTGCCTGGCTTGCCCCCTTCTAGGGATATAGAGTTCTTTATTGATCTGGTGCTTGGAGCAGGACCAATATCAATAGCACCTTACAGGATGGCTCCTGCTGAGTTAGCAGAGTTGAGGAAATAGATTGAAGAGCTGCTGGAGAAACAGTTTATCAAACCAAGCGTGTCACCTTGGGGAGCGCCAGTGTTATTCGTCAAGAAGAAAGATGGAAGCTCTAGGCTTTGTGTGGACTATAGGCAACTCAACAAGTTAACCATCAAGAACAAATATCCTCTGCCAAGGATAGATGACTTGTTAGATCAGTTTCACGACACTGCAGTGTTTTCTAAGATCGACTTGAGATCAGGGTACCATGAGATTAGAGTTAAGTCTGATGATGTGCAGAAGACCTCTTTCAGATCCAGATATGGGCACTATGAGTACGTAGTGATGCCCTTCGGTGTGACTAACGCCCCTGCCTTGTTCATGGACTATATGAACAAAATCTTCAGGCCGTTTCTAGACAAGTTCGTGGTGGTTTTCATCGACGACATCTTGATATACTCCCAAACTCGTGAAGAGCATCTAGAGCATCTGAGGATAGTTTTGAGCATCTTGAGAGAGAAGCAACTGTATGCAAAATTGTCAAAGTGCGAGTTTTGGATGACCACGGTCCAATTCTTGGGGCATATGATCTCGACTTAGGGCATATCTGTGGATCCATCTAAAGTGGAAGTTGTGTTGAAGTGGGAGCGTCCTAAATCAGTGACTAAGATTAGGAGCTTTGTGGGACAGACAGGCTACTACAGGAGGTTCATTGAGGGATTCTCTAAGATCGTGGCACCCTTGACACAACTGACTCGCAAGGATCAGCCTTTTGCTTGGATCGACCGGTGTGAAGATAGTTTCCAAGAGTTGAAGCAGAAATTGACTAGTGCTCCTGTGTTGGTGATTCCTGATACCAGTAGACCCTTTGAGGTTTACTGTGATGCCTCCCATCAGGGATTAGGGTGTGTTCTGATGCAAGAGCGAAAAGTGGTTGCCTACGCCTTAAGACAGCTGAAAAGTCATGAGAAGAATTACCCCACACACAATCTGGAGTTGGCAGCTATAGTGTTTGCACTGAAAATCTGGAGACATTATCTGTATGGCGACGCACAGTTCCATGTTTTCAGTGACCATAAAGCCTAAAGTACCTGTTTGACCAGAAAGAGTTAAACATGAGGCAGAGGCGATGGATGAAGTTCTTAAAGGACTTTGACTTTGAGTTGTTGTACCACCCGGGGAAAGCAAATGTGGTGGCTGATGCCCTAAGCCGAAAAATAGTCCACGCATCTTATATGATGGCCAGGGAATTGGATTTAGTGGAGTAGTTCAGAGACATGCAGTTGCAGGTGGTTTTAGGAGAGGATGTCATTATATGCAACCATCTAATCGTGTCTAGTGATTTCCTCGTCCTGATAAAAGAGAGACAATTATTCGATCCCAAGCTGCGGAGAATAGTGGAGTTGCTTGGCACTGAGAAAGCCAAGGACTTTGTGATAGGAAGTGATGAGTGTTAAGGTTCAGAGACAAGGTCTGCGTACCTAAAGATTTGGAGGTGAAAGGTATGATTCTTGAAGAGGGGCACAATAGTCGTTTTAGTATGCACCCAGGCATGACTAAAATGTATCATGATATGAAAGAATCCTTCTGGTGGTCGGGAATGAAGTCAAATGTTGCTCGGTATGTGTCATCCTGCTTGACCTGTCAAAAGGCTAAAGCAGAACATCAAAGACCTGGAGAGATGCTGCAATAGTTAAAGATCCCGGAGTGGAAGTGGGATAGCATTGCTATGGACTTCATTACCCATTTACCATGGACGGTGAAGAGCCATGATGCCATATGGGTTATTGTAGACCGTCTAACTAAGAGTGCCCACTTCCTAGCAGTAAATCTGAGGATGTCCATGACGAAGCTGGCATAGTTGTATATCAGTGAGATTGTGAGATTACATGGAGTGTCGTCGAGCATAGTATCTGATAGGGATCCACGATTCACATCCCGTTTCTAGCAGACGTTGTAGAGTGCTCTAGGCAGCAGACTGACTATGAGCTCAACTTATCACCCCTAGACAGATGGCCAGTCCAAGAGGACAATCCAGTCTCTTGAGGACCTCTTGCGGGTGTGTGTGCTTGATCATCTTGCTGCATGGGACGAGGTCATGCCTTTGGTGGAGTTTACTTATAATAACAGCTTCCATGCAAGCATTGGCAAGATGCCATATGAAGCTCTCCATGGTAAGAGATGCAATACTCCTTTGTGTTGGTACCAAGATGGAGAGTCAGTGGTAGTAGGACCAGAGTTATTGAGGCAAACTACTAAGAAGGTAAAGCTAATACAAGAAAGGATGAAGGCATCTCAGAGCAGGCAGAAATCCTATGTTGATCAGAGGAGAAGACCTTTGGAGTTTGTAGTTGGAGACCATGTTTTCTTGAGGATTACCCTGACCACTGGTTTAGGGAGGGCTATTCGCTCGAGGAAGCTGTCTCCTAAGTTCATACGTCCATATCAGATTTTGAGGAGGATCAGACCCGTGGCTTATGAGATCGCCCTACCTCCTTAGTTTACCAACCTTCACTCAGTATTTCATGTTTCCCAGGTCAGAAAGTACGTGCCTGACCCCTCTCACATGCTTGAGGCAGAAGAATTGCAGATTAGAGGAGATCTTTCAGTGGAGGTTCAGCCTGTTGGTCTTGGTGATAGCCAGACAAGGCAGCGAAGAGGGAAGTCCATCAGTCTAGTTCAGGTCATCTAGGACAGAAGAACGGGTGATTCCACTTGGGAACTTGAAGAGGAGGTGAAGGAATCATATCCACACCTGTTCTCTGGTAAGTCTTAATTTTCGGGACGAAAATTTTTGTTGTTGGGGAGATTGCGAAAACCCCATTATCTCTTCCCCTTATACTCTCTTCTCTCTGCTACCCATACCACAGAACAACACTTCTCCCTCTCTACTTTTATGTGCCTTCTCTCTACCAGAAGACATTCTGAATTTTCATCTAAAAGTCTGAATCATTCTCTTCTGTTGCAGAATTCAGACCTGAGGCTTGTTCAGGACCTCTTCCCTCAGCTGCAATTCCTTTTCCTCCATGTAAGTTAATTTTAGCCTTCCCCATCTCTCCTTAATTCGAAATTTTGGAGCTCCAGTCTTGCTGAGCCAAATTGGGAACCTATTCTCACCGTGTGAACCTGTATTTCAGCTCAATAGGTTGTGCAATTGAAGTGCCATTGGTTGGAAGTGTTCTAGCTAGTTAGTAACCTTTAGAGGTAAGGGAAGCTAACCATTTTTATTCAAATTCGTATAGAAATTTGTTTGATGAGTCTGAATTACATGTTTAAGTGTTGAAATGATGTTTGAATTGCATGAATTGGTGAGTGATTGATTTGTGTGTGAAGAATCTGTGCTCCTTCATGTGGGAACAGGTTCGTAATCTGGTATTTTCGTCTAGGCGAGTGACTCTCGCCTGAGCGAAAACACAAGAAAAACCCACCCTTGTTCTTGCGTGAAGCCTCGCCTAGGCGAGCTGACGTCGCTTGAGCGAGAGACACTCTCGTCTAAGCAAACTAGCTTAGCTTGAGTGAGAGTTCGCCTAGGTTTTTATTTTTGCCACTATTAGAGCCTCGTCCAGGTGAGACTGACTCGCCTAAGCGAGAAGGCCTCTCGCCTGGGCTAGATTGTCTAGCTTGAGCGAGGATCACTGCAGTGGGAAGTTTGTGGTTCTATTGTAAAGAATGAAGTTATATGTCTAAATGAAACTTTGCACCTTTAGTCTCTTATATGCTTGAAATGTTATGTTAATATTCTGTGTGGTGAAATTTGATGAACATGAATTAAGAGAGGTTGTGGTTGAATGGAATTTCAGGGGAAATTCAGATAAGTATGTTAGCGTGTGTAAGGACGTGAGGACTCCTTATTGGTTGGTATCCTAAAACTCCAATAATCATTCACGCTCAAATAGAGCAGAATGGATTATGTCGTGAGGAGTAGCAGGAGGTCCTAGTCTTTGGACTTGATCGAGTCCTAGACGCGAAGAGAACTTACTCTGGGAACGGTCGGGTGATAACCCCCTTATGTCCAGACTCTGCAGAGTTTGGGAACCGTTTCGAGTGCAAGCCACCAAGAGCTCCAATGTCGCTTACACAATCCGAATATGGAGTCTAGAATTATAAAATTGAGCTATGTGTTATGAATGATATTTGTATTGTGAACTGTATCATTTTCTCTTATTTTAGTTAGCTTACACTTCTTGTTTATGTTTGCTTTTCCTTGTGTGTTCTCCTTTGCAATGATCACCTACGGTTGGTGTGAGCAGAGCCAAATCCAGATGAAGATACCCCTCTTCTGAGCAGGAGTTGATGCTTTTTCTAGGATGTCCCGTGGTAGTTTTTGGGTTTGATGCTGTGAAGTTTTGGGATGTGCAGTTTAGCCTTTTTCTTATGCCTATACTTGCCTTTTTGGATTTATATGGCTATTTTGGATAACTGTACCAACTGTATATATATATATATACATGATAGTTATTCCCTACTATCTGCTGTGCTTGATCATAATATAATGTTTTATTTGGTAGTGTGAAAACTATTAAATGGGATGTTACATATTTCATATGAAGATAGTTTTTAGTTTTGATTATGTTTGTTAATAATATAGGTAACAATTTTTAATAAATTTATTTTATTTTCTTCAAATTTTATAGAATTATATATTGGTTATACTTTTAATTTTTAGATGTTTATTAATAATAAAATTTTTATTTATTTTTATTAATAAATTAAAACTAAAATTATATATATATATATATATATATATATATATATTTGTTAAAAAATTAAAATTGGTAAATATTAATAAATTAAGTTATCTAAAAATTTTAAAGTAAATAATATTTTCACATGACACATAAAAAAAAAACATATCAAAATTGAAATACTAGAATAAATTAAAATCATTGCTTTACTATTTCATTAAATGATTAACAAATAATCTAAAACAAAATTTTATTGAAAAATTTATCAATAAATATAACGAGAATAAAGTGATAATTTCTTATTCATTACCTTCTAATATCTTCAACAACAATGGGATGAAATATTTTAGCAATCCCTCTATTCCATTCCTATCATTTACTTCTATCACTCCAAAAAGAATAAGGTAATCACTTTTTATATCTTCTTCTCCGATTCTCTTAAAGAATAAATCCACTCAAAAGAACAAAGCCTAAGAGAATCCACATCTTGTTGATAAAAGAAAAGAAGAGACAACAACATGTATAAATTCACTTTAATTTTAGTTGAACATATGTGTTAAAAGTCATATAATTTGACTTAATGTAGAGTTAAAAATACTCGGTTTAATTTGGTTAATTTTTTTAATTACAAATTTTGTAATTTAACTTTAATTAGGTTGGTAGATTAGGTAAGTGACGATTTTTTTTCCCAAAAAGCACGGTTGACCACTTTTTTTTACTTAAATAGCATACTGTAGTTTAAATTTACATGGATGGCACAGTTTTTTTTTTCAGTTGAGAATTCGGTCCTCTAGCAGCCGAATTCCAACTTATGATGCTTTTTTTTTTCTTTTTATTCCAAGTCAGAATTCGGTCCCAGGGATCCGAATTCTGAACTTGTTTTTTTTTTAAATAAATTATAATTAATATTTTTAAACTTTTTTAATAAAATATATATGAGTTATTTTTTGTTTTCTTTTTGTAAAAAATGTTACATTAAAGGTTAAATATATATTTTTTAAATAGATGTAGTATTGTGTTTTTAGTTATTTTAGGTATTATTTGAAAGAAAAAAAAATTTCTTTTTGAATTTGTTGATTTAAAAATAAATTTAGTATTGTGTAGTAAGTTTTTTATGTGTAATTTGAAAATATAAGCGTCGATTTAATTTAATTTTTTTTAATAATTTGTGCAGTATTAATTTTTTTTAATAGGAGTAATTTGGTGCTATGTTTGGAATCTTTCCTTCGTGGACTTTCATTTTATTGTGGGTTCTGTATGTGGGGAGTAATGCTGGAATAAGTGGGGAGTTTTTCTTAA